>Ga0224495_10000055_pt1 | contig 89555 bp, 85 predicted proteins | sample SF_Jul11_sed_USG_FD_168128 | JGI IMG/M metagenome (GOLD analysis project Ga0224495, IMG submission 168128) | Sediment microbial communities from San Francisco Bay, California, United States - SF_Jul11_sed_USGS_4_1 | ecosystem: Environmental > Aquatic > Marine > Sediment | place: USA: California...
GGAAGCACCCAGGGCTTGGCAACCACCGTGACCTTCGCCTCTGGCAAAAACTTCTTTAGCGCCATGGCAGCGGGCACACTCATCACAGCATCGCCTATCCAGTTCGGGGCGCGTAGCATTATTTTTTTAACATTTTTGAAATCGTCCTTTGACATACGTTCCCTTAACTCGACTTTAAAGTAAGCATCTCCCTTGCCGAAGTAAACACCTCGTCTACGCTCACCGCGTCCATGCATTTTAACGGCTCGCACTCTCTTTTCCTGCACGGCGCGCATTCTATGGAAGCCGTTATGGCCTTCGATTTCTTCGAATACGGCCCTATGTACGACGGGTCTGTCGGGCCAAACACGGCTACAAGCGGCGTGCCCACTGCTGAGCCAAGGTGCATTGTTCCCGAATCGCAGCTAAGGAGCAGATTGGATGCCTTGAGAACCGCCGCAAGCGTTATGAGGTCTGTTTTTCCGGCAAGGCTCACACATGGCATCTGCATGAAGGCAATTGTCGCGTTCACGTACTCGATATCTCCCTTGGTGCCGGTGAAAAATATACGGGCCCCGCATTCCTTGGTAAGCCTGTCGGCGACCTCGGCGAACTTTTTCGGCTGAAAGAGCTTACTCTTCCATCTTGTAGTCGGGCTTACGGCAACTACAGGGCCGCTGCCGGCTCCGATAAGCCCGGTTGCCCTTGCCGCGGCCTCTGCAGGTATTGTGAACGAAAAATCATACTGAGCGCTGCCTCGCTTTAGCCCTGCGTAATCCTCGATCACTGCCGCGTTCTCTTCGACCGCATGCACGCCCTTTGTCTTTCTTGGAATGCCGAGTTTACGCGTATGAAAAAGAAAACTTCCCTCGCGCGTGTTTGGGAGGCTCACCCGTTCCTTTGCCCCTGAAAAATAGCCTATGAGGGAACTCTTTAGTAACCCCTGCAAATCAAAGACCGTTGTTATGCCAAGCTTTCTTATCGCACCAAGCGCATCCATGGTGCCTGCAAGCCCTCCGCCCTTGCCATACACTATGACCGAGTCCAGGAAGTCCGAATATTTCAGAAGCCCTGCAAACGGCTCCTTTATGAGCCAATGGATGCGCGAATCAGGCCTTGCCTTCCTCAGTATTCGCACGGCAGGGATTGAGTTTATTATGTCGCCAAGCGAGCTGTATTTTATTATAAGAAAGTTCGAATCCTTCAAATATGCCGCCTTTGCCGCGTTTATGGCCGTAAAGATGCCTATACGACTTAATAAAGTAAAATATCAAAAAAAACCACCTATTACAATGACATTTAACGTCCAAAACCGCCCTCAAGAGGCTGCAGGCAACATAAATGGCATTGCAGCCAGGGCTGTTATTAAATATACTGTCTGGATGAAGAAAAACCTCCTGGCACTCGGGCTCGGGCAGGCCTCTCTGGACGTGCTTACGTATATCGACAGGCAGCCAAAGCCTGATTCAAAGCTCGAGACATCGGGCTTTCTTATCCAGGGCGGCGGCCCTGCGGCAACCGCGCTTGTAACGCTAAAAAGGCTCGGCGTTAAAGCAAGGTTTATCGGCGTTACAGGCGACGACGACGCTTCTGCGCTGATAATAAAAGGCCTTCGAGACGAAGGTGTGGACACCCTCGCCGTTATCAGGAGAAAACACGCCTCGTCGCAGCTTGCCTCGATAATCGTCGATACGAAGGCCGCACACCGCACCATACTCTGGAAAAGGCCCTCGGCCCTGCCCCTTAAGGCGTCAGAGATAAGCCCCGCGGCATTCAAAGGCGCTTCGATACTTCTTATAGACGGCCTTATGAAAGAAGCCTCTGTAAAGGCCGCGAAAATAGCGCGTGAAAAAGGCATCCCCGTGCTCCTCGATGCCGGACGGATGCGGCCGGGGATGCGCGAACTTATAAAACTTTCAACCCACATCGTGGGTTCCGAGGTATTATCCAAAGACATTGCAAAAACTCCGGAAGCGGCACTAAGAAAACTACGTGCCATAAATAGAACAGCGGAGCTGACCATAACGCTTGGCAAAAAGGGCAGCATCACGCTCATTGAAGACAAGGTAATAAAAACGCCAGCATTCAAGGTAACTGCAATCGACACAACGGGCGCAGGGGACGTGTTCCACGGCGCGTACGCCTACGGCATAATAACAGGCATGGATATAAAAGCCACCATCACGTTCGCCTCTGCGGTAAGCGCCCTTAAATGCACGAAACGCGGCGGCAGAACAGGCATTCCGTCACTTAAGGAAACGGTATTGTTCATGCGGCGCGCCGTAAATCAATGAACACGTCTGCAAAAAACATACTCCTTCCGCTCACACTCCTTGCCTGTATCACTTTGGCAGCATGGATAATTGGCAGGGCAGCGGTATTCGACCCGGCGGTCATAAGTGAGTTTATCGAGGGCTTTGGCCCTTGGGGCCCGCTCGTCTACATACTCGTATACTCGGTTGCCCCTTCCCTCATGCTCCCCGGGCTTCCGCTCACTCTTGCCTCCGGCGTGCTCTTTGGCCCTGTATACGGAATAATATACACCTCTATCGGCGCGACAATCGGCTCATCCGTTGCCTTTCTCATAGCAAGAAGGCTCGGCAGAAGATGGGTCTTCGAAAAAATCATCCGTGGCTCGAGGCTTGAAGAGATCGACATGGCTGTTCTAAAGCACGGATGGAAGGCGGTCGCAGTAGCAAGGCTTATTCCGCTAATACCTTTTAACGCGCTCAACTACGCCCTCGGGCTAACCGGCGTAAGGTTCTCGCACTTTGCAGGAGCGTCCTTCGTATTCATGCTTCCCGGCATAACCGCGTACGTGCTTCTTGCCGACTCGCTTGGAAGCGTTATAGGAGGCAAGGCAGGCGCACCGTACATGCTTATGGCCGCAGCCGCTCTCGTAATAATACTTATGCTGATTGCGGCAGCGTGGCGCAGAAAAACACGGCAATAACCGCGCTGCTGCAAAATACTGTGGACTTGGCAAACACCTTATGGTATTTTTAATTCTATGTACCTTCAACCCTGAAGGAGGAGTTACAAAAATGAAAAAATCGATACTGCTTCTACTTGCCGCAATGCTGATACAGGCCTTTACGTCCTTTGCCATTGCAGAGGATCCAAAAACAGGCTCGTCCGTTGTAACGGTCACGGGAAGCGGCGCCGCACCGACCAACACTACGCCAACAGCCAAGCCGCAGGGCGCTACACTCTCTGTTATGGAAAGCGCCATCGCAACCGGCATAAAGGACGCGGCCCCGGTAGGCCCGGGCGAAAAATTCCCGGCATCCGTAGGAAAGCTCTACTGCTACACGAGAATAGCAGGAGCGTCCGCCGAGGCCCTTGTCACGCACAAATGGTTCCTTAACGGAAAGCTCCTGGACGCCATAGTGCTAAGGGTAAAAGGCGACCCGTACAGGATATACAGCGCAAAGACCGTCACGCCCTACATGAAAGGCGACTGGAAGGTAGAGGTAGTGGACGAGAGCGGCAAGCTTCTAAAGACCATCAACTTTAAGGTCGAGTAAACTTCCCAAAACCCATTCAACGCGCTAAAGCCCGCTCAACCATATCGCGAAACGCCGGATGGTAGGGGCCTGCGGCAATGTTTTTTTCGAGCTCCACGGTAGGCTGAAGCCCTACGCGTATCACCTTGATGCCAAAGCCGCCAAACACACCGAGCATCTTCGAGCAAAGCATGGCCATGCGGTCAAGCGTCCACGGCTCGTATGCGCCGCTATTGTACATGCGCTCAAGCTCCGTGCCCTTTATTACAAGTGTCGGATAGATGCGAACGAAATCGGGCTTAAGGGCTGCCGCTTCCTCCGCGCTCGCCGTGGCCTTTTCCTCTGTGTCACCAGGGAGCCCCGGCATTAACTGAAGCCCGAGCCTTAAGCCGTTTTCTTTTATAAGAACAGCTGCTCTCTTGACATCTGCTGCAGAATGCGGCCTGCCGGATAGTTTCAACACCTCGTCGTCAAAGGACTGCACCCCAAGCTCTATTGTCTTAACGCCGTAACCGATAAGAAGCTTAAGCACAGCGCTGTCAATAGAGTCCGGCCTCGTCGACACTCGTATGGAATCGAGCCTGCCGGAGGCCACGAAAGAGTGGGCAGCGGAGAGCATGCGCCTCTGCTCGACCTCGGGAATTGCAGTAAAGCTTCCGCCGTAGAACGCGGCCTCCTTTAGGCCGCCCCCGCGCCAGGTTGAAAGGTATTTTTCTATGTCCGCCTCTATCTGGGCAGACGTTGGAAACGAAGAAGCCCCGGAAATCTTCTTCTGGTCGCAGAATACGCACCTCTTATCGCAGCCGCCAAACGGCGCGAATATGGGGATTATGAGTTGTTTCTTCCTTGCCATAGAAGGGCTACGCGCCGCGCTCCTTCAGTTTTTCAAATGCAGCCTTTGCAGCAGCCTGCTCCGCTTCCTTTTTAGTTGCGCCAGTGCCAGAGCCAAGTTCCTCGCCTTTTATGGAGACGCCGACTGTAAAGACTTTCTTATGCGACGGCCCGTCCTCCCTCACCACCTCGTAAATGGGCGAGACAAAGAACATGCGCTGCGAAGCCTCCTGCAATATGCCCTTCCAGTCGAAGTCCGAGGCCTCGGCCTTCAATGCGGCGTCTATCGACTCCCCAAGTGTTTTTACGATAAACTCGCGCGAAGCATCGGCACCGGCCTCCGTATACAATAGCCCTATGACAGCCTCGAAGGCGTCGGCAAGTATGGAGGGGTTATCGGCGCCCCCGCCCTTTCTCTCACCCTTACCAAGGAGCAAAAGCTCCTTTATGCCGGCATTGACCGCCGCATCAGAGAGGGCCTTTTTATTTACTATCCTTGCCCTAAGCTTCGTAAGCTCGCCTTCGGGAACGTCCGGAAGCCTTTCGTAAAGAAGCGCGCTTATGACAAAGGACAGCACAGCGTCGCCAAGAAACTCAAGACGCTCGTTCGACACGAACCCGGCTCCTGGGTTTTCGTTCACGTATGAACTGTGCACAAAGGCCCGCTCAAGCGAAGAAGCGTGCTTTAGCACGGCGCAGTAAGTCGAAATAAAATTTTCCAGAAGCTTACCCCTTGAATACATCTGCCTCACACACGATAAAGTCTTTGGTTGATTTAACGGCCTTTAGCATAACGGTCTTTCTCTTAAGTTCATCTCCGGCCTTGATGAGCGCCGGGATGTAACTACGCGTCCTGCCCTTTAAAAACCCTGTTTTTTTATCCCTCGAAGTTTCTATGAGCACCTCCTGCACAGTGCCAACAAACCTCGCGTTAAACGCTGCCCGCTTTTCCATATCGAGAATCTTAAGGGCCTCGCACCTTTCCTTTGTAACCTTCGGGCTAACGCGGCCTTTGAAACCTTCTGCTGAAGTGCCCTTCCTGACAGAGTACGGAAAGATGTGCAGATAACTTACAGGCAACTTTTTCAAAAGCTCTAGCGTATTCCCGAATGCCTTATCGTCCTCTCCCGGGAACCCGGCGATAACGTCAGCGCCGATGTTTATTCCTTCCACCTTCTTAAAAAGCCTCAAAACAGCATCGGAAAAATCCAGGGCAGTATACGACCTTCGCATGAGCCTTAATATTCGGTCATCTCCGCTTTGCAGTGAAAGATGCATGTGGTTACAAAACACCCTGCTACCGGCAAACGCGTCTATGAATTCATCTGTCACCTCGTCCGGATCAAGCGAGCTTATGCGTCCGCGGCATTTATCCGTAAGCCCGAGCCCGTCTATTGCACGCACAAGCTCGGTTATGGAGGACTTCGGTTTTAAATCAAGCCCGTAAGCGCCAAGGTGTATGCCCGTTAGCACTATCTCGCCAAACCCGGCATCAGCAAGGCCGCGAAACTCTTTAAGCGCTGCATCCAGAGTAACGCTTCTCGAAGCCCCCCTTGCCCTCGGTATTATACAATAAGTGCATGCCTTATCGCACCCGTCCTGAAGCTTAAGGTTGGCGCGCGTCCTTGATTCGAATGACACGGCCCTAAGCTCCATTATACCGGCCTCGCCGCCAACCATCACAACCGCGCCGCCTTCCGGCCTGCCCTTTAGCGCGCACTCGACAACCTTCGACTTCTCAGGGTTACCGAGCACGTAGTCTACACCTTCTATGGAGGCAACCTCGTTAGCAGCGACCTCGGCGTAGCAGCCCGTAACTATCAGAACAGACGACGGGTTCTCTCTTCTTATCTTTCTTATGAGCTGCCTTGACTGCGAGTCAGTCGGGCCCGTGACCGTGCAGGTGTTTATCACATAGGCCGAGGCCCCGGCATTCAAAGGCACGATATCAAAGTCCGCCTTTTTAAAGGAATCCTCAAGGGCGCTCGAATCGTACTGGTTCGAGCGGCAGCCAAGTGTCGTAACCGCCACGGTTCTCGAAGCTACAGTGGGGCTCACCTTAGAGACTCCTCTATCCACGCGCCGCCAAGCACCACATCGCCGCTATAGAACACCGCGGCCTGCCCAGGTGTAACGGACTTTCCAGGCTCCATAAACTCGACCTTCACCTTTGCGCCACCAAGCGAAGTTATCTTCGATAAAACTCCTCCGTGCCTGTAGCGGATCTTTACATTCGCATCTATTGCAACATCCGGCTTGCCGGTTATCCAGTTTACACCCGAGGCGATAAAGCCTTTTGAAGTAAGCTCGTCTTCCTTGCCGACAATCAAACGGTTGTCCTTTGTCTCCATGCCAACGACATAGTAGGGCCCTTTGCCGTCCTTGATATCGAGGCCGCGCCTCTGGCCTATGGTATAATTAAAAAGCCCGGCGTGCCTTCCAAGCACGTTACCGGAATTATCCACGATATCTCCGGGCGGCAATGTCTTTGCCGCATACTCGCCGACAAACGCGCCGTAGTCGTCGTTATCTATGAAGCAAATCTCCTGACTTTCCTTTTTATCGTGAACCTTAAGACCGAACTTCGAGGCCAGCGCCCTTGCCTCCATTTTTGTGTAACTGCCGAGCGGAAAAAGCACCTTTGCCATTTCGTCCTGCGTCATTGTAAAAAGAAAGTACGACTGGTCTTTGTCCGTATCAACGCCCTTAAGAAGCCTGTAGCGGCCCTCCGCCGCCGCCTTTTCTATTCTCGCGTAGTGGCCTGTTGCGAGAAAGTCCGCGCCCATGGCCAGCGCCCTCGTAAGAAGGGCCTTGAACTTCATAACCTCGTTGCATTTAACGCACGGGTTCGGCGTCATTGCCGAAAGATAGCTTTTCACGAAATACTCGACGACTTCCTTTGTGAAAAGCTCCTCGACATTGACAACATAAAAGGGGATTCCAAGCTTATCTGCCACGCGCCTTGCGTCGTAGATGTCGTCAAGAGAGCAACAGCTGCCTTCTTTCGCGGCTCCGTCGTCCTTTTTCGCGTAGTCCCAAAGCTGCATGGAGATGCCGACGACGTTATAGCCTTCCTCTTTCAAAAGCGCGGCGGCAACGGAAGAGTCCACCCCTCCGCTCATGGCAACGACCACGGTCTTATCCTTGTTGTCTTTCGTCATAACGTAGGCGGCCCCGTAAAAAAACGGGCGGGCACAGTGCCCGCCCGCCGTTTAGAGGCCTAAACACACACATTGCCATTCCGGCTTACTTGGCGCCTTCCTTGCCCTTCTTGTAATTCTCGATTGCCGCGTGAAGCGCGTCTGCCGCGAGGTTAGAACAATGCATCTTAACAGGCGGAAGCCCGTCCAGGGCCTCTGCTACCGTTGCGTTCGATATCTTCTCGACCTCGTCGAGCTTTTTCCCTTTTACAAGCTCGGTGACCATGGAACTCGTTGCTATTGCCGCGCCGCAGCCAAATGTCTTGAACTTTACGTCCTGGATGACGTTACCTTCTATCTTAAGTGTCAACTTCATTATGTCGCCGCACTCGGGATTACCGACAGTGCCCTCGCCGTTTGCTCCCTCGACCTCGCCGACATTTCTCGGGTTCGAAAAGTGATCCATTACTTTTTGGCTATACATGGCTTTATATACCTACCTTTTTCTGTTTTTGTTTTGGATTAACCGCACTTCTTTGTGTCGAAATCTATCATCTTCCCGGTCTTCTCCGCATCGTTCCAGAGAGGCGACATGCTCCGCACACGCTCGACAATCGGCGGAAGCTTCTCAATCACGTACTCGACGTCATCCATGGTGTTGGACTTTCCGAGACTAAACCTCAGTGACCCGTGCAGGCTCTCGGGCGGAAGCCCCATTGCGCCGAGCACGTGCGATGGCTCGAGACTTCCGGATGTGCATGCAGAGCCGCTTGAAGCAGCAACGCCAAGCATGTCGAGGCTTAAGAGCAGCGACTCGCCTTCTATGTACTCAAAACTTATATTCGTAGTGTTTGGAAGCCTCGAAGCCTTCTTGCCGTTTAAGAGCACGTGCGGCACCTTTGCCGCCAACCCCTCTTCGAGCCTGTTTCTAAGTGTTGAAAGATGCTCTGCTTCCTTTTCCATGTCCCTTGAGGCTATCTCGCATGCCTTGCCAAGCGCCACTATGCCTGCGACGTTCTCGGTGCCTGCGCGCCTGTTTCTCTCCTGATGCCCGCCGTGGATTACAGGGGTAAGCCTCACGCCGCGCTTTACATACAACGCTCCGATACCCTTTGGCGCATAGAGCTTATGCCCGGATATGGTTAGAAGGTCGATTCCAAGATCTTTTACGTCAAGAGTGACCTTGCCCGCTGCCTGCACAGCGTCGGTGTGCACAAGGACCTTATTCTCGGCGCCTATCGCTGCAATTTCCTTTATCGGAAATACAACACCTGTCTCGTTATTCGCAAACATCACGGTTATAAGGGCCGTGTCCTTACGTATCGCTGCCTTAAGTTCATCGAGGCTCAAGTTGCCGTCTTTATCGACTCCTAGATACGTTACCTCGTAGCCTTCCTTTTCAAGGTATTTACAGGTGGAGAGCACTGCCGGATGCTCGACCTTGGTCGTTATGACGTGCTTGCCTTTTTTGGAGGCATTAAGCGCCCCCTTTATTGCGAGGTTGTTACTCTCAGAACCGGAGCTCGTAAATATCAGCTCAACCGCAGAGCAGTTAAGGAACTTACATACCTTTTCCCTGGCGTCGTCAACGGCCTTTTTCGGCGCCCTTCCGGCCCAGTGTATGCTCGAGGGGTTGCCCCATTCGTCCTTAAGAAAAGGAAGCATCTCGTTAAACACTTCCTCGTGCACGGGCGTTGTCGCGTTATGGTCGAAATATACTTTTCTCAAGAAACAGCCTCCGTTCTAAAATTTTTCTTCTCTATATCTTATAGCGCCTTTGCCGGCCTGTCGCACTTCTTAAGAGGGCCCTCGCTTCCGTAGGTAGCAAGCTCGGACCTCAAATCCTCTATGCTTATGGAGCCCAGAAACTCCTTAATCCTGTCGCCAAGGCCCTTCCAGACCTTCTGGGTGATGCACACCGGAGCCCTGTCGCACCCTGCATCCTTATCAAGGCATGCAACCGGGTTTAGAGGCTCCTCGACAACCGATATAACCTCGGCTACACTTATCACCGACGGATCCTTTGCAAGCACATAGCCTCCGCCCGGGCCCCTAACGCTTTTTACGATGTTACCTTTACGAAGCTTTACAAAAAGCTGCTCGAGATAGGCTAAAGATATGCCCTCCTCGCCTGATATGTCCTTTAGAGACACCGGGCGCGCGCCATTGTGGGACGCGAGCGTTACCATTGCCCTTACAGCGTATTGACCTTTTGTCGTAAGCCTCATGCAATCAACCCTCTAAAACAACCTTGCCAAATAACCCTACTCTTTATGGAACAATGTCCATGAGATAATATCTTAGTATACCTTATCAATTTTGTCAAGTATTGAAAACGGGTTTTTCAAGGCTTGCCAAAAAACCAATAATTACAACAAGATAGCGGTTGTTGGCTTTCTCTCTCTGCACAAGTAGTGCTTTAGACTTCCAAATTATCAAAAGCCGTGCTATTATTCTCTGCGCATGTCTCCACTACCAAGGCCACATAGCATCCGGCTTCGGTGGTTTTTGTACCCCGAAAATCACTCATGACATACATTCTTATCATAGCGCTCTGCGCGATAGTGCTCATATCCTACGTCTTCGACATCTCGGCCTCCAAGACAAGGATACCCAGCGTGATACTGCTTCTGGCAGTTGGCATAGCGCTAAAGTTAATCTCCCATTTCCTCGACCTGCCGACTCAAGACCTTAAAACCGTGCTTCCGTTGCTCGGCACCATAGGGCTCATACTGATAGTGCTCGAAGGCACGCTGGAGATAAGGCTTGGCAAGGAAAAAACAGGGATAATAAAATCCTCATTTCTCTCTGCCGTCATCGCGCTCTTTATCTTCACCCTTCTTTTCAGCTTGCCGCTTCACTACCTTTTAGACATGCCCTACAGGGATTGTCTTTTAAACGCGCTTCCCTTTGGCGTCATAAGCAGCGCCATCGCAATACCAACGGCGCGCGTACTTGACGAAAACAAGCGCGAGTTCGTTGTTTACGAAAGCTCCATCTCCGACATCCTCGGCATCATGCTCTTCGATTACTTCGCCTCCAAGCAGAGCTATCTCTCGATGACCGTAAAACTTCCGCTCGATATACTCGCAATCCTCATCATAGCCGTGGCGGCAAGCCTGCTTCTCGGCTACATAATGAACAAGATACACCACCACATAAAGTTCGTTCCCATAGTCACCACACTTATCCTGGTCTATGCCCTTGCAAAGATGGTCCACCTGCCCGCACTTCTTCTTATCCTCATATTCGGGCTGTTCCTTAATAACGCGCGGCTGCTCCTTGCCGGGCGAAGCGTTGAGAGGTTCATGCCGACAATATCCTACGACGAGCTAAAAGCCTTCAAACTGCTTGTCGGAGAGACGACATTTCTCGTGCGCTCCTTCTTCTTCATAATGTTTGGGTACTATACCGACATATTCTCGCTTGCGGACCCAAAAACTATTGCCATAGCAATTGCGCTAATGGCGCTGGCAATAGGCTCAAGGGGCGCTACCCTTAAGGCCCTTAGAGAGCCCCTCTACCCGCTCATCTACATAGCCCCGCGCGGCCTCATATCCATACTGCTATTTCTAAGCATTCCTGCGGCAAGCAGGATATCATGGATAAACGAAGGCCTGCTTGCCGCAGTAATAATCATCTCCGCGCTTTTTATGATGTTTGGCATGGGCCGCCTCAAGGCTTCGCAGTAGTAACCCGCTGCATCGTAAAACGCCGCCCTGCACTGCTCAGTGCGTCTCTTTATGATGCCCGCCGTGCTCTCCTATCATCATGACGAACTGCAAAAAGAACTCACGGTTTACCCTGTTATCCCTTGCCGAAAGGTCGTGACCGTACTGAAGCCTTATCCGTGAGGCATCGGAAGGATGTATCTCAAGCGCGCCGGAAATCCTCCTTGGCGCCCTGCCGAAATCGTTACTTATGCCGTCCAGCAAATACTCGTCCTTTCCAACGGCGAGCTTATCGTACCTTACGGCCCAGGCCCATCTGCCAAGCCTGTACACGGCCTGCGCGTAAAAACCGTCCTGCCTCCTCTCTAAGACCGAAGAGGTAAGAAGCGTCGTGTCCGTAAGCTCTCCGTCCTGAACGCGGTAGAAGTACTCGGCCTCCATAATAAGGCCGTGCTCGTGTGAACGCTCCCAGCCAAGCGAGAGCTCTGCTGCGTAGAGCCTTGAGTCCCCGGCAAGCTCAAAGCCCTTAGCCGCGGATTCGGTTAGCGTGTCGCCCTTTGCGCCGGAAGCTCCTATGCGAAGCGTAACCGTGTCGGTTATGCCAAAAAACGCCCTCATGTAGGCTGCGTAGGCGTGCGCCCCTGACCTCGCGCCGGAGCCAAAGAGAACCTCATTATCGCCTTCTAGCGCCTCTATGCCTAATTCCGCGTGAAACGGCAGCCCCGGCTCGTACACAAGCGATGCGCCGTTCTCTATCAGCCCCTCGCTGCCAAGGAACGCCGAATACACAAGCGGCGCGTCGGCAAAGGCCCATTCGTGCGGATGCATCTTGTTCATAAGGCCAAAACCGCTTTTAAAGCGCCCTCCTTTTACGCCGAGTCCAAACGGCAACGCGGTTGTTGCAAAATACGCCTCCTCGAGCTCCGCGCCGTCAACACCTATAGGGATGGTCGTATGCAGCCTGAAATACGGGTCAACGGGCGCGAATATGAATAGCTCGGCAACGGCATCGAAGCCGTTTGACTTATCAAAGGCAGCCGTATTGAACCCGGGAAGCTGCCGTGCCTCGAGCTCAGCGTCATTGAACTTAGACGAATAAAACGCGGTATCCAGCACAAGGGATATCTTTGGCGCGGACATTGCGGCCTTTTCTCCGTGCCCAGGCGCGCTGCGCTCAGGTACCATATTGTCCAACACAGCCTGCTGCTTTTTAACAGCCTCTTCGAGCGCCTTTAGCCTTATCTCGGTATCTTCGGCAAGGGCAGGCACTGAAAAAATAATTACAATAATAACCGTAAGCAACGCTTTCATGAAAAATCCTCCTTAATGGAAAAATAAGCCCGCCTGCGCGCGCGCAAAAACGCCCACTGTAAACAAGCGGTCTCTTACGAATCGGATTGACTTATGAATTAGCTTACAAAGAAAGGAGGAGCTCTGGCAGCCATGCCCTGCTGCAACAAAGGCCCGGCAAAGATAGCGGCATATATAAAGACCCTGCCAAAGATATCGCTAAACAACGTGGCAGCAGCACTTGACGCGGCATGCACGGCTCCGTGCGCATGCGAGACAATAACGCAAACAGAGCAGTCGTTATGCTCGAGCCCGTCGGCGTGCGCATGCATAGCGCCGGCAACGATAAAAAAGATAATCATGACAGCGGCAGCGGCGCCTATATATTTTTTAACTGTCTTTCCCATACAAGGGAAGCAATGATACTACAGCGCGGCGTTAAAGGCAAAGATTTTCGGCGCGCCTTTTGCCGGCTTAAAAACTCTTAAACACCCTTACACCTGAGCCGCCGCGTTCCCAACCCTTGCATATTTTCACAGGATATACTAAGCTTACACAATCCGGATGGTGTTGGCCGTAAATACACGGCAAACGCCAGACCGCACGGCACAACAAAACCAAAAGGAGAACGACCGATATGAAGCTTAAGGCCATACTGCTATTTCTGCTGATTACGGCAATATTTACCGTTACAAACGCAGATGCCGACGACATACACAAGGCAGCGAAAAAGGGCGACGTTGCCAAGATAAAGACGCTTCTTGACGGCGGGGCAAACATAAACGCAACCGACTGGCTAAAAACGACCGCGCTCCACTACGCAACAGCCGGCGGGCATAAGGATGCTGTAGCGCTTCTTATCGAAAAAGGCGCTGACATAGGCGCCAAGAACGTTCAAAACAATACCGCGCTTCATCTTGCGGCAATCGGCGAGCATGTGGAGATTGCAGAGATGCTACTTACAAAAGGCGCTGACATAAACGCAATAAACGCAAGCGGCGGCACACCGCTTCATGAGGCCGCGATATGGAACAGGCCCGAGATCATAAAGCTGCTGCTTACCAAGGGCGCTGATACTAACATAAAGGATAACGACAAATTCACGGCCCTTGACCGCGCAAAAACAAAACATAGCAAGGAAGCCGAGGCGCTGCTCGAGGCTCCCACACAAGGCAAATAACCGGATAAAAGAACATCACGTGCTCAAAACAAAACGGCCCGCAGCCTGAAAAAGGCTCCGGGCCGTTTCTTTTACATAACCAAAACTCAGTTCGCCAGAAGTTTTTTCCTAAAGAGCACCACCAGCGCCGTCACATAGACTATCGTAAAGAGCGAGCTTAGGCCCATCATGCTAACGATGAACGCGCCAACTGTTACATACGGCGTAAGCGAGGCAAAAAGCATCACCGAGAAGGCAGAGGCAAAGAGCACGGCGTTACGCATAATCCCCTTACCGGGCCTTGCCGCAGTCCAGAGGAGCGCGTCCTTAACTGCCGTAAGATTCGACACATCGGCCTTTTCATCGGTAAGACGCTGCTTAAAGCGGCTTATGAAGTGTATGGCAAAGTCAACTGCCATGCCAAGGGAAAGGCAACTTAAGACCGATATCGGCATGTCAAAGTCCTTGCCGATAAAGCCCACCACCCCGTATATAAGGAGTATGGTAAAGAGAAGCGGCACATACCCGACGATTGCCCACTTTATCGAGCGGAAGTTTAGCGCAAGTATTACGAACACCACTATAAGGGCTATTATGAAGCCCATGAGCATGTCCCAGAGCACTTCGTGGTTCCAGACAAGGTTAAAGTACGCAGTGCCAGCTGGTTCTAACTTTAGCTTCGATGGGTTTTGCTTTTCGTACTCCTTTAGCGCGTCAACGACACTTTGCATAGCGCTTGCGTCCCAGCTCTTTAGCTGCACCCAGACATTCGCGCTCTTATAATCGAAGTCAACGACGTTTTCCAGGTCCGCCGGCTTTGCAGACATGGAGAACAGGAATAAGTACTGGCCAACGGTCTTTCTGTCGGCAGGAACGACGTCGTAGGCCTTATCATTGTCGTGGAGCACCAAATTAATGCGCTTTACGAAGTCCACCACAGACCCGGTCTTGCCGACTACGGGAAGTTTTTCAAGATGGCGCTGCAACCCGTCTATGTAGCGAAGCGCCTCCGGCTCGTACATATAGCCGTCATTCTCCGCTGTGGCGATAACATAACCAAGCGATGTGCCGCCAAGGGCCTTGCTCATGACGTCGTCTGCAACGCGGATTTCGCTATTTTTCTTGAACCAGCCGACCATGTTGTTATTTACAACAAGCTTCGAAACTCCGACTATGGATATGACGACCACCACCGCGCCCACTATTGCCGTTATAAGCGGCTTTCTTGCGCCTATGCCCGCAAGCGAGGCAAGGGCTCTGGCGGTAAACCCGGAGCCTTCGTCCGTGGTCTTCGCTGCCTTTAGCTTCTTATCGTCGACAAGCATAAGTATCGCCGGAATGAAGCTGAAGCTAAGTAGCCTTAACATCACAGTGCCAAACGCTATAAGGCCGCCAAACACCTTCACAGGCACGATTTGCATGAAGAGGAGCACGGCAAAGGCCGCGGTCGTTGCAAGGGCCGTGTACTTTACAGGACGGCCTACCTCGCGCATGGTCTCGAGGATGGCGGTTCGCTTATCAGGGCATTCCCTAAGCTTATAGAAATATTCGTTGAATATATGTATGCCGTCTGTGGCAATTGCCATCAAAAAGACCGGGGCCATGGAGCTCATAATGTGCACCGGGAAGCCAAGCGCAATTAAAAGCCCCATGCTCCATATGATGCTTATCATGGCAGCGCCCATGAGCGAAACGGAAAGCGCAGCGCTCCTGAACATGATGTAGACAGCAAAAAGCATGATAACGCCGGCAATCGGCGAGAAAACCGCCATGAGCTTAAACATCACAGCGCCGAAGGTGTCTCTTGCAACAGGGTCGCCTGCGACATAGAACTTCTCCGGCCCGCCTTCCTTTGCTACTATTTCCTTTAACTTATCGGCAACTATCTTGCCGTTCGTGCCCTTTACAAGCGGTATGTAGATGGCAGTGGTCGTGGCGTCCGCGGATATGACGCGGTTTACAAAGAGCGGGTTCTCAAGAAGCGACTTCTTGAAGGCCTCGAGACCTTCCTTGGTCTCGGGCACGTCCCTTAGAAGAGGCCCCACAAGAAGCGCGCCGTCCTCGGCCTCGACATTCGTGATGGTGGTAAAACCGTTTACGTCCCTCGAAGCCACACCTTCTATCTTCTCAATTTCCGAAATAATGCGCTTAATCTTCTGAAGTGTTGCCGTATTGACAACGCCTAAGTCGTTTACAACGCCAAGCACCATCATGTCCTCGTAGAGGCCAAATGTCTTGTCCACCCTGTCGTTTAACACCCGGACGTCCGAGGAGGGCGGCAGCATGTTCTTGGGGTTTGTGTCTATCTTGATTTTCGGAAACTGCGTAAGAAAGATAACAGAAAGCACGGCCGCTATTATAAGTATCGTCTTTGGCCTGTTAATCGAGAACTCTACGAGCGAGAATTTTTTCATACCGCTTACTCTCCTTTTGAGATTTAGCGCCGCGCTGCGGCCTTTTTAAGAATCCCTTGTTCGACCTTCATGTGCTCGAAGAGCACTTCCTTCATAAGCGCGCAGGCCTTTGCCACCTTATCGCTTGAAAGCGAGTATATCACGGATTTTCCGTCCCGCCTGCTCGTAAGTATGCCCTTATCCCTCATCATGGCAAGGTGCTGCGAGGCAAGGGCCTTTGATATCCCGGCCTTTTTGGCAAGCACGGTCGAGCAGAGAGGGCCGTCCTTTAAGGCGGCTATTATCTCAAGGCGCCTGGGATTGGCGAGGCAGAGGCAAATCTCGGCCTGCATTTCGTATATGCCGCTATGTCCTGTTGTTTTAGTAGTCATAGAATTCAATAGTTTAGATACAGCTTAATTATTGCACAAAAGAAAACACCTGTCAAGTGGGAGCGCTGCCTGTTAAAAAAACGCTATCGGGGCACAGTATGGCAAAGATGTGTTTACAGCAGGGTGACGGCTGAACCGGCGTTTACGCGGCGTAGACGCCGACAAACTCGGTGATGTTTCTCTCCTCTGCAGGAGGAAGCGAGATGAACTCTATACCGGCGCCGGCAAACAGGTTGCCGCCGCGCCCCTTAAAACGCTGCTCGGGCTGGTTCGGGGTTGTCCAGCGCACCACGGCAACCGGCTCAATAGAGCGGCTCTCATAAGCGTCGAGCTTGAACCTCAGCTTCAATACGGCATTGGGCTCAAGCGGGATATTGCTTCTAAGAAAGGCCCCTTTCCTGCTGATATTTAGGAACATGCCGTCATAGAAGTACTGTCCTACCCTGAAGCCTGTCTTTAATTTCCCGAACATTCTTCTATTCCTGTCCAGGCCTGTATTGTTGCCAAAAACAGCCGTGTTGAACTCGGAAACGAACTTCTCCGAAGACATATCCTTTGTAAGCACGTTGTCTGCGCCCGTTGCGCTGACAACTGCCGATATGGCTGCGTTCGTCCTCTTTGCCGCAAGGCATACCGTCTTTAGGCGCTCATCCCTGTTATTCGTACCGAGCCACTCGAGGACATCGTAGCCTCCGGGCATATCGAGGTCGAGGATAACGGCCTTTACGACATGCGATATGGCGTTGAGCGTAATGATAGCGGAATCCGTATCATATACGGCGCTTACCTTATGCCCTGCTGTAGTAAGGGCATCGGAGGAAAGTGTAGCAAGATGCTTATCATCACTTGCGAGAAGTATGTTGGCCGACTGCTTGGATATCATCTTTTTTTAGCTTTCTCTTTTCCTTTCAAGCACAGAAACGGCATACACGCCGCCCCTTGTCCATATAAAATAATACTACCAACCTCCGAAAAGTCAACCCTCAAACAAGGCATGTTACCCGATTGGGTAACATGGCCCAAAAACACGAAATCGGCCGCCAATATTGCCCCGCCAGGCAGCGTCAATCCGCCTGCTTTCTAAGGAAGGCCGGGGTATCGTATACATCCTCATCGCTTGTGTACACGCCGCCGAACTTTACCGCCCTCTCGACGTCGTTACGTGTTATCTCGACCGGAGCGCCGTTTGCCGCAGCCCTCATCTCCCGCCTTAAAATCGCCGGGACTTCGAGGTTGCCAAGGGCGCGCGTGTTAACACTTGCCGGAGCGGCCTTTTTACCGGTCTCAACAGCGCCAAACCCTGTAGCAATGACGGTGACACGCACGTTGTCGCCCATGGTCTCGTCTATTACTGCGCCGATGATGATGTTGGCGTCCGGATGAGCCTCCTCGTGAATAAGGCTCGAAGCCTCGTTCATATCGGTAAGCGTAAGGTTCGAAGAACCTGTGACGTTTATAAGCACGCCCTTTGCGCCCTTTATGGAGACCTCTTCAAGAAGCGGGCTCGAGATGGCCTGCTTTGCCGCATCAACACCTCGGCTGTCTCCGTTTGCAACACCGCTTCCCATAAGCGCCTGCCCGGTGACCGACATGATGGTCCTTACGTCGGCAAAGTCCACGTTCACAAGCCCCGGAACCGTGATTACGTCCGAAATGCCCTTTACCGCCTGGAGAAGCACTTCGTCTGCCTTCTTGAAGGCCTCCTTTAGAGAGGTGTTCCTCATTGCAACCGAGAGAAGCCTCTGGTTCGGTATGGTGATGACCGTATCGACAGCGTCCTTTAACCTCTTTAGCCCGTCGTCTGCCTGCTTCGCCTTTTTCCCGCCCTCGAAGGCAAAGGGCTTTGTTACAACCGCAACAACCAGGGCGCCGCACTCCTTTGCAGCCTCGGCGACGATTGGCGCTGCTCCGGTGCCTGTTCCGCCGCCCATGCCCGCGGTTATAAATACCATATCCGCGCCTCGGCACACGTCCATCAAAAGCTCCTTACTTTCAAGAGCCGCGCCCCGTCCGACCTCCGGGTTTGCGCCCGCTCCGAGGCCCTTCGTGAGATTTGCGCCAAGCTGCACCTTGATATCGGCGAGCGAGGCGTTTAGAGCCTGGCTGTCGGTGTTGGCTGCTACGAACGTAACACCGTCCATGCCGTAGGTTATCATCGTATCGAGCGCGTTACCACCGCACCCGCCAACCCCTATTACCTTTATGCTCGCGCTTCTGTTGAAACTGTCCGCCAGATCGAAACCCATGATATCCTCCTTTTGGTTTAGCGTTTTATTGTTCTAATCCCGATGTAAAGCTCCCCCTGCCCGTTAACCCTTCTCTATCTAAAAAAAGTCCTTCATCCAGCCCTGCATCCTCGACATTATCTTGTTAAACGATTTGCCGCCGCCCCTCTTAAACTGCATGACCGCCGAGTGCTTGATGCCGTACCTTACAAGCCCGACCGCTGTTGAGTACATAGGGTTCTCGACCTGGGAGGCAAGCCCAAGGAGGTTACCCGGGATACCGCGCCTTACAGGAAGCCCAAATACCTGCTCTGCAAGCTCCGGGGCGCCTTCTATGGCCGAGGTGCCGCCGGTTATGACAACGCCGGAAGGAATGAGGCCGTCGTACCCTGCCTTCACGATTTCCCGTTTTGCAAGGTCGAATATCTCCTCCATCCTCGGCTCTATTATCTCGGCAAGAAGCCGCTTTGTGGCTGTCCTCGGCTTTTGACCTCCCACACTTACGACCTCGAAGGTATCTGTATCGCTTGTGGCTGCGGCGAGCGCGTGGCCGTACTTTTTCTTGATTTTCTCGGCGTCCGCTGTCGGGGTCCTTAGCCCGACGGCTATGTCTCCGGTGACCTGGTTGCCGCCAAGCGATATTACCGTCGTGTACTTTATGTGCCCGCCGTGGAATATGGCTATGTCGGTTGTGCCGCCGCCTATGTCTATTAGCGCTACCCCCAAGTCCCTTTCGTCCTGAGTAAGCACGGCCTCGCTCGACGCTATCTGCTGGAGCGCGATGTCTGCGACATCGAGCCCTGCCTTATTGGCGCACTTTATGATGTTTTGCGCCGATGTAACCGCTGCCGTGACTATATGCACCTTGACCTCGAGCCTTATCCCGCTCATGCCGATTGGTTCCTGTATGCCGCCCTGTTCGTCTATGATGTACTCCTGAGGGATTATGTGTATGACCTCTCTATCGGGCGGTATGGCGATTGCCTGCGCAGCCTCAATGACCCTGTCGACATCGGCCTTGTCTATCTCGCCGTTCTTAACCGCTATGACGCCGTGACTGTTAAAGGCCCTTATGTGCGACCCCGATATACCCGCGTACACGGTGTTTATCTGGCACCCGGCCATGAGCTCGGCCTCCTCGATGGCCTTTTTCGTGGCCTCGACAGTGCTCTCGATATTCACGACCACGCCCTTTCTAAGCCCCTTCGAAGGGTGAGTGCCTATGCCTATTATTTCCACGCCATCGGGGGTGCTCTCGCCGACAACGGCGCATATCTTCGTAGTGCCTATGTCGAGCCCCACTATGAGATTGTCGCGTTTTGCCATCCTTACCCCCTTTCGCTTATGCGGCGGCTATCGCGCTCTTAACGACAGCGCCGCGCTTGTTATTCAAGTCAATTGACTCTATGCCCACAAACGTCTTTCCCCTTGTCTCTATAACCTTATCGAGCAACTCTGTTTTTTCCGCAAACCCGTCGCTTCCGAACTCCAGTTTCACTGCATCGTTAAGAACGAGCACCGTAAAGCCGTAGACCGGGTCCGAGTGTATCTCGGAGACCATTTCCGGCTTTATGCTTCTTGATGCGGCAAGGGCGCCCAGAAGCTCAAGTAGCCTCGGCGCGGCCGCTGCAAAAGACTCGGGCCTCGACTCGAACCCCGTAACGACCGGCAAATCGAGGGCGTCGTCGTTAGCGTATTTCTTGAAAAGCGCGCCGCTTGAGTCCATCACGTAAAGCTCTCCTGCCTTCACAAGGAGCGCCGGGACATGCTCCGTTATCCTCACCTCTATGGTCGACGGGAAAACGCGCCTTACATTCGCGCTCTCGACATACGAGTGAGAGGCTATGGCAGCCTCAACGCCGTCGACATTAATAGTAAGTATGTTTTGCCCGGCATACAGGCCGCCCAGCTCCACTACCTCGCCATCCTTTACCCGCTTTGCGCCTATGAGCGTAACCTTATCGACGGCAAGCACCGGCGTCGAGAGCAGCTCCGCGCGCACGTTATAGCCAAACACCGCGGCGATAACGCCAACAACCACCACAATAAGAAACTTTACGCCGCGCCCTGCAATCCTTTTACGCCGCTCGGGGGCCGTGTCCGAAAGCCTTACATTCCTCTTGAACTTCTTTTTATTGTATACAAACATTACTTCCCCTTTAGCGATGCCGCAAAGAGCATCCTCTCGACAAGCTCCGGATACGTAAGCCCCACTGCCGCAGCTGCCTTTGGAAAAAGGCTAAGCGAGGTCATCCCGGGCGACGTGTTTACTTCCAGCACATACGGCCTGTTCTTTTTATCCAGCATCACATCTACCCTTGCCGCCCCCGAGCACCCAAGCGATTCGTATGCCCCAAGGGCCGCGTCCTTTACCTTGCGCTCAACCGGCCCTGCGAGTTTGGCCGGCACTATGAACTCGGTCATGCCCTTTACGTACTTTGCCTTGAAGTCGTATATCCCGGCCTTTGGCCTTATCTCTATTACCGGAAATACGGTAGAACCAAGCACCGCAACAGTGAACTCTCTACCCTCGACAAACTCCTCGACAATGGCCTCTGTGCCGTGCTTTAGCGCAAAGCATACTGCCGCAGCATACTCGCTCTTTTTTCTTACCACACTTACGCCTATGGTCGAGCCCTGAGAGTTGGGCTTTACAATGACCGGAAGCTTTAAGCGCAACGTTTTATCCCTGCTGCCGGTAGCCACGTAAGACCCGGGCGTTGGAACGCCAGAGTCCTTAAAGAACACCTTTGCAGCCGCCTTGTCCATGCCTACAGCGCAGGCCATCACGCCCGAGCCTGTATAAGGTATGCCCATCATCTCGAGTGTGCCCTGCATCATGCCGTCCTCGCCGTAGCGTCCGTGAAGGGCGATAAAGGCAACGTCTATGGCAGCCTTCCTTATCCTAGCTATAGCGTCCTTCTCAGTATCTATGGCAACGGCCCTGTAACCGCGCTCTTTTAAAGCTCCAAGCACGGAAGTGCCGCTTCTAAGAGAGATCTCTCTTTCCTCCGACACCCCGCCCATAAGAACGCCTATTTTTTTTGCCTTGAACTTTCTTCTTAGCGCGGCCATATTTTTTCCAGCAAGCGGCATCCTAATCCTCTCCAACGACCTTTATCTCCGGCTCGAGCAGTACGCCGTTTTTCGAGTACACCTTGTCCCTTATAAGGGCCATAAGTGCAAGCACGTCCTTGGCCCTTGCCTTGCCGGTGTTTATTATGTAATTGGCGTGCACGCTGGATATCTCGGCGCCGCCTGATTTCTCTCCCTTTAGCCCTGCACCGTCGATTAATTTACCCGCACTCATGCCCTCCGGGTTCTTGAACACAGAGCCCGCGTTCTGGCACTTTATGGGGCTCGTTGTCTCTCGTTTTTTCTTATACTCGCTCATCAGCCCTTCTATCTCGTCCTTATCCCCGTTTACGAGCCTAAGATGCGCCCTGACTATTATGGTCTCGGGCTCGAGCTTCGATCTTCTGTAGCCAAAATCAATGTCCTTTGCCTGCACGAATTTTTTCTTACCCTTAAAATCCATTATCTCGATGCCTTCTATAACGTCCTTCATTTCACGGCCATAAGCCCCTGCATTCATCACAACGGCCCCGCCTATTGTCCCGGGGATGCCGCTTGCGAACTCGAGCCCGGTAAGCTCTCTCTCTGAGGCGTGGCGCGAAAGGGTCGAGAGCCGCATCCCGGCTCCTACAACTACCGAGCCGCCTTCGTTCCAGGTAACGTCCTTAAACCCGTCGCACATGTTCACCACTATGCCGCGTATGCCTTTGTCTCTCACAAGGAGGTTCGTGCCTCCGCCGAGTATGAATACCGAGAACTTCTTCGATGCCGCAAAGGACAATATGTCTTTAAGGTCGGCCTCGTCCTTTGGAAACGCCATCGCGTCCACAGGCCCGCCGATGCCAAGCGAGGTATACTCGCTCATGGGCACGCCAAAGAGCACCTTGCCTTTGAACTTCTGAACAAAGAACAATTGAAATTGTTCAGGCATCGCCTACGCGCCCTTTCCTGTTTTCAAAAGCTCCAGGAACTTCTCCCCTGCCTTCCATATGTCACCGGCGCCAAGCGTTATGACCATGTCGCCCTGCTTCACTATCTTTTCCAGAACGCCCGGAACATCCGCCACAGAACCAACGCACTCGACACTTCTATGGCCGTGGTCCTTTATCGCCTTGCAAAGCTTCTCGGCGCTTACGCCGGGCCTTGGCTCCTCGCCTGCGGCGTAGATACCCGTCATAACGAGCGCATCGGCGTCGTTAAAGGCCGTCACGAATTCCATGAAAAGCTCCTCTGTGCGCGAGTGCCTGTGCGGCTGAAAGGCAACGATTGCACGCCTTTTCCAGTTGTCCTTAATGGCCCTTAGAACGGCCCTTATCTCGACCGGATGGTGGCCGTAGTCATCCACGACCGTAACGCCACCAACCTCGCCCTTTACCTGAAATCGCCTCTCAACGCCCTTAAAGCTCTCGAGCCCTTCGAGTATCTTTTTCGTATCTATGCCAAGCTCCATTGCCACACACACGCACGCAAGGGCGTTCGTCGCATTATGCGCTCCCGGCATCTTAAGCGTTACCCTGCCAAGCTCTACTCCCGAGGCAACGACCGTAAACGACGTCTTGCCGCCTTCCTGCGTAATGTCAACGGCCCTGACCTCTGCCTGCGCCGAGAGCCCGTATGTGATATGCCGCCTCGATATGCCTGGTAAAAGCTCCTGCAATACCGGGTGGTCGAGGCACACGACACTCAAGCCGTAGAACGGAACTTTATTTAAGAACTCGAGGTACGCCTTCTTCACGCTCTCCATGTCGCTGTAATAGTTCATGTGTTCCTTATCTATGTTCGTGACGACCGTAATGGTCGGCGATAGCTTTAGAAAACTTCCATCGCTCTCATCAGCCTCGGCAACGAGGAAATCCCCGCCGCCAAGCTTGGCGTTTGCGCCAATGGAATTAAGCTTACCTCCGGTCACAACGGTCGGGTCCATGCCAGCGTGGCCAAGCACCGTCGCCACCATGCTCGTAGTGGTCGTCTTGCCGTGCGTGCCGCCTATTGCTATGCCGTACTTAAGACGCATAAGCTCGGCAAGCATCTCGGCTCTCGGGATTACCGGTATCTGGGCCCTCACGGCCTCCACTACCTCCGGGTTGTCGGCCTTTACAGCAGACGAATAAACCACACAGTCCACACCCTTCACGTTTTCGCCGGCATGCCCTTTGAACACCTTTGCCCCGAGCCCGGCAAGCCGTTTTGTAACGGCCGTGTCGGCCATGTCCGAGCCCGAGACCGAGTAGCCCATGTTCAGGAGCACCTCGGCTATGCCGCTCATGCCGCTACCGCCAATGCCGATAAAGTGAATTTTATTTATCTTCCCTCTGTACATGTCTTACCTTGCCCTTCCCATGATAAACTTCCCGAAGTCGTCGGCTATGGTTTCCGCTGCCTTTGGTCTTGCCATTGCCTTAGCAGCCTCTCTTATCCTTCTAAGCTCTTCCGGGTTGTCGACGAGCCTTCTTATTACATTTGCAAGTGTCAGCCCCGTAAGCTCGTGCTGCTTTATGACAATGGCCGCGCCGTTTCGCTCAAGCGCTGCGGCATTAAAGTCCTGGTGCGAATCTGCTGCAAAAGGATACGGTATAAGTATCGACGCAATGCCAACGGCTGTGATTTCGGCTATGCTCGTAGCGCCTGCGCGGCATACTATCAAATCGCATTTAGAGTATGCCGAGGCCATGTCGTCTATGAACTTATGGAGCTCGACATTCAAATTCTTTCTCCCGTACGCTTCCTTCGCAAGATCGAACCCAGCATCCCCTGTCTGGTGCACGACATCCAGCCTGCCCCAGATGTCGGCAAGGTGCTCTGCCGCGTCTATGAAGGCCGCGTTCACGGCGGTAGCGCCCTGGCTTCCGCCGAAGACAAAGAGAGTAAGCCTGTCGCTCCTCTTTCTCTCGCCCCTTGCAAGCGCGATTTCCCTTCTTACGGGATTACCGGCAAGCACGCTTCTCCAGGCCGGAAAGAACCTGGCTGCCTCATCGAATGCTATGTAGACCTTCCCGGCAAACCGGCCAAGTATCCTGTTTGTCAGCCCGGGGTACGCGTTCTGCTCGAGTATCGCTGTCTTTATGCCAAGAAGCCTTGCCGCAAGCACCACAGGGCCAGAGGAATAACTGCCGCTTCCGATAACTCCGTTGGGTTTGAACTTGCGTAAAAAGCTCATGCTCTTTATCGTCGCAGTAAAGGCGTTAAAGAGCGCGGCCAACTTCCTTATCCCCCTTGTCTGCTTAAGCCCTCCGACCTTGAGGGTAATGAGCCTGTAGCCCCTGGCCGGAACGACACGGGCCTCTATACCTCTATCGGTGCCTACAAACACTATCTCGCTCGAAGAATCACGCCTTTTGAACTCATCTGCCAGCGCAATCGCCGGAAAAAGATGGCCCCCGGTGCCTCCGCCTGCGATTACGAACCTCATGCCTCATTCCCCCTGATACATACGTTTAAGAGCACGCCCGCTGCAAAAAGGCTCATCAGAAGGGACGTGCCACCGTAGCTTATAAACGGCAGCGGCAGCCCCTTTGGCGGAAGCGCGCCCATGACAACTGCCATGTTGATGGCGGCCTGGAGTACCAGCATCAAGGTTATACCGAGTGCGAGGTACGAGCCGAAGGCGTCGCGCGTCTTTGCCGCAATTTTTAAGCCGCTTACAAGTATCGCTGCGTAAAGCACCACGACGAACATCACGCCTAAAAGCCCTGTCTCCTCGCCTATTACCGAAAATATATAGTCCGTATGTGCCTCGGGCAGATAGAATAATTTCTGTTTGCCGTCGCCAAGCCCGACCCCCGATATCCCGCCGGAGCCGAAGGCCAGAAACGACTGTATGGTCTGGAACCCTGCGCCGTCCGGGTACTTCCATGGGTCAAGGAACACAAGGATGCGCGTTTTCATGTACGCAAACTTGCTTATCACGAACAATGCCGCGCATGCGCCTGCCGCGCCGATTAAAGCCATATGGGAAAGCCTCACGCCTCCAACGAAACACATGATGCCCACTATCATGGCTATCGTAACCGTGGTGCCAAGATCGGGCTCGATTACTATGAGCCCAAGCAGCGCGCCCGGGATAATGATGTTTGGCAAAAACCCTGTTGAAAATTTCTGAATATAATCTTTCTTCGCCTCGAGCGAGTACGCAAGGAACACAACCGTTGCGAACTTCGCAAGCTCTGAGGGCTGGAACGTGAACCCCGCAACACCAAGCCAGCGCCTTGCCCCTCCGACCTTGTGCCCTATGCCAGGAATAAGCACCAGGGCCAGACATATTGCCGCAACTATAAGAAGCGGATACGCAAGCTTTCTGTATATGTGATACGGTATCCTTGAGCCCGCCACAAAGAGCGAGAGCCCCATGAACACGAATACGAGATGCTTTTTTACGTAATAGTACTCATCGCCAACGCGCTTTAGCGCGACGACATAGCTCGTCGAGAGCACCATGACAACGCCCACACTCACGAGCAAAAGAACCGATACTATGAGAATCCTGTCCGAATCCCTCTCGCTTATCACAACGTCTCCGCTTTCCGTGCGTTACACGTCCTAAAGCTCCTCAACGAGCCTCCTGAAAATCATGCCGCGTTCTTCGTAGTTCTTGAACATGTCGAAGCTCGAGCACGCCGGGCAAAGGAGCACCGTATCGCCGCGCTTCGCGTTGGCAAAGGCTATGATCACGGCCTCTTCGATCCCGTCTGCGCGTATCATGTCGGTTGAGCGTCCAAGCGCATCTATTATCTTTTCCTTTGCCTCTCCGATTACGACCATGAGCTTTACGCGGCCTTTTATGGTCTCTTTAAGAACGCCGTAATCGCCGCCCTTATCCTTGCCTCCTGCTATGACGATAAGACGCGGCGTGCCGTTTGCCGCAAAGCCGCTAAGGGCGCTGTATAAAGAACCCACATTCGTGCCCTTCGAGTCGTTATAGTACTTAACCCCGTTAAGCTCCCTTACGAACTCCATTCTGTGCGGCAAACCCCCGAACTGGTATATCGCTTCCATCACTGCCTCCTTTCGTGCGCCGCTTACGCGAGATGCCGCGATAACGGCCATGATGTTTTCGATGTTATGAAGACCTGCCAGTTTTATCCCCGCCGTCGGGTACTTCTCCTCGACTCCGCCCCGTCTAAACACTATCTCCGCGCCCTTCAAAAAAACGCCTTCCTTAAGCTCTTCCTTGACCGAGTACCTTACGACCTCGGCCCCCATCTTCGTCTCTCTTAGCATCCTTACGCTGACTGCGTCGCCGGCATTCACCACCGCAAAATCCGAAGGACCCTGTTTCTTAAATACCTCGAACTTTACCCTTGCATACTCATCGAAGCCCGAGTACCTGTCAAGATGGTCCTCGGTAATATTCAACATCACTGCAACGCGCGGCCTGAATTCCTTTACGTTCTCCAGGTGAAAGCTGCTTATCTCGAGTACGCAGGCATCGTAGCCTCCCTCCGGCCTCTCAAAGTACTTCATCACAGGGTTGCCGATGTTGCCGCCTGTAAAAACCTTTTTCCCGCTCTTCTCAAGCGCCAGGGAAACAAGTGTCGTTACTGTGGACTTGCCGTTCGTGCCGGTGATTGCCACAACCGGCTCCTCTATCATCCTCGAGGCAAGCTCTATGTCGCTTACCACCTCAACGCCGCGCCTTCTTGCCTCTTCGTAGGCGCCGCCCCTTGCGTCCACCCCGGGGCTTACCACTATGAACTCGGCATCCTCAAAACACTTTTTCGGTATGCCGCCTGTCTCTACCTTTACGCCAAGCCTTTCGAGCTCGTCTACGGCCTTTAGCTTTTCCCTTGGCTTATCATCTGCAGCCGAGACCTTCATGCCGTTCTCTGCAAGAAAAGCCGCGACCGAACTCCCTGTTACGCCAAGCCCAACCACGAAGGCCCTTTTCCCTATAAGATACTGCAGCTTCTTTTTAAAAACGCCGTCCATTGCCTATCTCAGCTTAAGCGTGCTTATCGCCACCAGGGCGAGAAGTATCGAGATTATCCAGAACCTGACAATTATCTTGGGCTCGGCCCATCCCTTAAGCTCGAAGTGGTGGTGTATGGGCGCCATCCTGAAAACGCGCTTACCCGTGAGCTTGAAGGACGCGACCTGCACTATGACACTCAAGGCCTCGAGCACGAACACGCCTCCGACTATCACAAGGAGCACCTCATTCTTGGTTATTATCGCAAGTGTGCCAAGAGAGCCTCCAAGCGAGAGCGCTCCGATATCACCCATAAAGACCTGCGCCGGGTACGTATTAAACCAGAGGAACCCGAGGCTTGCTCCTACAAGCGCGCCTGCGAAGACCGCCATCTCGCCGGCCCCCGGGACATGCATTATCTGAAGATAATTGGCAATCTTCACATGCCCGACTATATAGGCAAGGAGCAGATACGTTGCCGCAGATATTATCGTCGGGCCGATTGCGAGGCCGTCAAGGCCGTCTGTGAGGTTAACGGCATTGGATGCCCCGGTTATCACAAGCACCACGAACGGGATATAAAACACGCCAAGCTCTATCTTGACATTCTTAAAAAACGGCATGGTGATAGAGGTATCGAACCCGGTAAAGTAAAGATACAATGCCGCGGCAAGGGCAACGCCGAACTGCGCCAGGTACTTTGGCTTTGGCCTAAGCCCCTTCTTATCTTTAAGTATCACCTTCCTGTAATCGTCTATGTAGCCGATAACAGCCATGCCAAGCGTTACGAATATAAGCACCCAGACGTACCTGTTAAGAAGGTTACCCCAGAGAAGCACCGAGCCTATGGCCGCTATTATGATGAGCGCGCCTCCCATGGTCGGAGTGCCTGCCTTTATAAAGTGGGTCGCGGGGCCGTCGTCTCTAACGACCTCTGCCACCTGCATGAGCTTTAATTTGTTTATCAGGTACGGCCCGAACACCAGGCACACGACAAGCGCCGTCACGGCCGCATATATGGTCCTAAACGTGATGTACTGGAACACGTTGAAGACCGTATGGTACTTGGCAAGCGGATATAAAAGATGATAAAGCATCTAACTCAATTTCTCCTTTAGCTTATTTACGACCTCTTCCATGCGCATGCCGCGCGAGCCTTTTACCAGTATGACGTCGCCTTCGGAAACCATCTCGAGCAGGGCTGCCGCGGCCTCTGCGTTACCGGAGACCACACTGGCATTCTTCGAGGGCATCCCGGCCTTTAGCGCGCCGTCAATAACGCTCGAGGCAAAACTGCCGGTTGCTATTATCTCGTTAACTCCGGACTCTGCCATAAACGAGCCTACCTCTTCATGGAGCGAGGCGGAAAGAGCGCCAAGCTCGAGCATGTCGCCGGATATTACTATCTTTCTTCCCGAATAAGAGCTCATGGTCTTTAGCGCGGCCTTCATGCTCTCCGGGTTCGCGTTGTAAGTATCGTCAAGGAGCGTTACTCCTACAAGCTTTACAACGGCCATCCTGCCCTTCGCAGGCACGTAGGTTGAAAGCGCCTCGGCCATGTCAGAGAGGGAAACGCCGTAACAGAGAGACGCGGCCATTGCCGCTGCCCCGTTTTGCGCGTTAGAGACAAGCGGCGAAGGGTACTTTACTTCCACATGCTCGCCCCCGACCGAGTACGAGGCTAAAAGCGTGCCGTTTACCCTCGAATACCCTTTTATGACAACATCCGCGCCGTCTCTCATGGCGAAGGTAACGTCGCTTCTTGCGCGGCCGTACTTCTCGACAAAGGCGCGTATATAATCGTCGTCCATATTCACTACCCTTACCCCGCCCTTTTTAAGCGACATGAAGAGCTTGAGTTTTTCCTCGGCAACCATCTCCCTGGTCTTTAGCCCCTCAAGATGCGACATGCCGATGTTGGTTACAAGCGCTACGTCCGGCGCGCATATGGAGGCAAGCTTTTCCATCTCTCCTGGAATGCTGATGCCAAGCTCTATCACAGCGGCTTCGTCGTCCTCGGTAAGCCTAAAGAGCGTTAACGGCAACCCGATAAGGTTATTCAAGTTACCCTCTGTCTTTAGCGTCTTTCTGGACCTCGAAAGTATCGCGGCTGTCATGTCCTTTGTAGTGGTCTTACCCGCGCTCCCGGTAATTGCCATGACCTTTGCCTTGGAGCTCTTTCTCGACAGCCTGGCGGCTGCGCCCAGGGCAGTTAACGTATCTGCCACCACTATCACGCCCGAGCCTGCCGCCCTTAGCGCCATAGCGCCCTCTGATGCGGCAAAACGCTCGTCAACCACCACCCACTCAGCGCCTGCCTTTGCCGCAGTGGCAGCAAAGTCGTGGCCGTCGTGGTTTACTCCCCTTAGAGCAAAAAACATCTCGCCGCCCTTGATAGTGCGGCTGTCGGTAGAAAAGCTCTCGACCCTGGCCGACTCATCTCCCGAGACAAGGCTTCCTGAAGACGCCTTCAATATGTCGCGAACCGAAAGCTTCACCTTATAAGGCCCTTTTGAGGTATTACGTTCATCAGCAGCGTTTACGAGAGCCGAGTATCGCACGTAGCTCCTCTCTGTCGTCGAAGTGGTGCTTAACGCCCTTTACTATCTGGTAGTCCTCGTGGCCCTTGCCAGCGACAAGAAGCGTATCGCCATCTGTAATGAGCATGACCGCTGCCTTCAAGGCCTCTTTCCTGTCGACTACGGCCATGTACCCTTTTTCCGGGCCTTGCGGCGCAGAGGAAAACTTTTTTGCCCCTGTCATCCCTGTCTCGACCTCGGCTATGATATCGCCGGGGTCCTCGTCCCTCGGGTTATCGGAGGTAACGATTGTAAAGTCCGAGAGCTCGATCGCTGCCTTGCCCATCCGCGGTCTCTTTGTGCGGTCACGGTTACCGCCGCAGCCGAATACCGTTACAAGCCTTTTACCTCTCTCATCGGTAAGCTTCCTTAAAACCTTTAGCGTTCTCTCGAGAGCGTCGGATGTATGGCCGTAATCAACATACGCCCAAACGCCGCTCTCCGGAGAAACGCGCTCGAGCCTGCCGGGGACGTTTTTCAAGTTCCTTATGCCTGCCTCGATGTTCCTTGCCGAAATGCCAAGCGAGAACGCCGCTCCTGCCGCAGCCATGATGTTATAAAGGTTATGCTCGCCGGTCATTACGGTATCAACCCTAAAGTTGCCCCACGGGCTCTCGACCTCGGCCTTGATGCCAGAAGAGCTTACGCTATAGCTCCTTGGCCTGATGGACGCGCCTTTTGCCTCGATTGAGTACGTTATCGCGCCCTTTACCATGACAGCGAGCTTTTTACCCCACTCATCGTCTATATTTATGACGGCAGAGCCCTTGCCAAACGATTCCTCAGCAATAAAGAGCTTTGCCTTTGCTATGAAGTACTCGTCCATGTTTTTGTGGTAATCGAGGTGCTCGGGCGTAAGGTTGGTAAATATCTTTGCCACGAACGCGCAGGCCTCGACCCTTCTCTCCTCCACCGCATGAGATGAAACCTCCATCACGCAGTGCGAAACCCCGGACTGCGCCATATTCGAAAGAAGCCACTGAAGCTCGACTGCCAGAGGTGTAGTGTGCGGCGCATCTATCACATTACCCGCATACCTGTAATTTACAGTGCCGATTACGCCTGAGCTTAGCGCGGCGGCTCCGAATATCGACTCCATAAGGTACGTTATCGTCGTCTTGCCGTTCGTGCCTGTAACGCCTACGAGCTTCATCTTCTTAGAAGGCTCGCCGTAGAACCTGGCGGCGCACCGTGCGAGCGCGCTCTTTGCATCGCGCACGGAAAGCACCGGAACCTTTGCGCTGATATTTACGCCGTTTTCAACTGCAATCGCTGCGGCCCCGGCCTTAAGTGCGGCGTCCACGAACTTTACGCCGTCGGCGTGCTGGCCCTTCAGGGCAAAGAACATGTCTCCCTTTATAACGTTCCTCGAATCGTACTTTATGCCTGTTATCTCCACGCCGGAGTCGCCCTTTAGCTCGTACGAGCCTTGTTTTAACGCGGTTATGATCTCATTTAGCATCATCGATACCCTTTTATTTAAAACTAACGGCGACCTTATCGCCGTCCTTTACGACCGCGCCAGGGACGTGGCTCTGCGTTACGGCCTTGCCCGTGCCGCTAACTTTTATCTCTATTGAACTCTCTCTTGCAACCTTGAGAGCCGCTCTAAGCGTAAGCCCGGTAAAATCCGGCACCACACCCTTTGACGGCGCAACATAGGAAACCAGAGAGCCGCCTTCCGCCGTATACGCGGCATTTACCACCTTGAAGGGCTTGTCTGTCTTGGCCATATCAACGCGCGGCTTTGCTGCCTTTGGCGTAACGCCCATGTACGAGAGCGTTTCCCTGGCAATATCGCTAAACGCAGGCGCCGCTATCGTGCCGCCGTAGATATCGCCCTTCTTCGGCTCGTCCACGACGACAATTATCGCTATCTTCGGGTCGTTTGCCGGAACAAACCCCAAAAACGAAACGACATACTTATCCTTCATGTACCCGCCGTTTTTGTGGTCGGGCTTTTGCGCTGTTCCGGTTTTTCCCGCAACCGGGAATTCTTCGGCAAAGTTCGCCAGCACTCCGGTGCCGCCCTCGGCCGTAACGCTTTGCATTATCTTCGTAGTGGTCGCCGCGGTACTTTCCGATATGACGCGCCTTAAGACAGTCGGATAAAAATCCTCGCTTACGGCCCCGTCAATCCCCTTTACGGACTTTACAAGATGAGGCTTCATAAGATAACCGCCGTTGGCTATCGCAGAAACAGCGGTCACCAATTGCAGAGGCGAGGTCGATATGCCGTGGCCAAACGAAGCGGTCGAGAACTTAACGTCGCTCCAGTTCTTAAGCTCGCCTATGTTGCCGCCCTGCTCGCCGTTTATGTCTATGCCGGTCTTATCGCCAAACCCGAAGGCCGTCAGGTACCCGTAGTACCTGTTCTTGCCGAGCTTGTTTGCCATTTTTATCGCGCCTATGTTGCTCGAATTCTTTATTACCTCTGCGGCGGTGAGCCAGCCGTGCTTTTTCGAGTCATGAAAAACCCTGTCGCGCACCTTGTATGAGCCGTTCTCGCAAAAGAACCTGTCGGCCGGCTTAACAGCCCCTTCCTCCATGGCGCCGGCCATCAAAAACACCTTCATGGTCGAACCGGGCTCGAAGGTATCGGCAACGGCGCCGTTACGCCACGCTGCGCTCGAATAGGACTTGAACTCGTTTGGGTCGAATGTCGGCAAATTGGCCATTGCCAGTATTTCTCCGCTAAACGGCTCCATCACGATTACCGAGCCGCCTTTTGCGTTGTAATCGGAAACCGTCGAGGCAAGGGCCTTCTCAGCTATATACTGAATGTTCTTGTCTATGGTAAGCACCAGGTCGCTACCCTGCACTCCGGTCTCTATGTCCTCATATAAAAGCGCCCTGCCGGTTGCGTCCTTTGCTGTCCTTACCTTTCTCGGTATACCGCTAAGGCGCTTATTGTACGCGCTCTCTATGCCTTCCAACCCCTTCATGTCAACGCCGGAAAACCCGATGACATTGGCAAGGAGCCTGCCGTTGGGGTAAAACCTCCTGCCTTCCTTCACGATGCCTACGCCGTCTACCGAATCAACGAACTCGGCTGCGTCGCCGGAAAGATCTATCTGGCGCTTCAACCACACAAAGCCCTTGTCTGAAGAAAGCCCTTTTTTGAGTTCGCTCTTCTCCACCGTCAGCACCTTCGAGAGGCTCTTTGCCGCGCTCGACGCGTTCTCCACCTCTCCGGGACGCGCGTAGACCGAAGTGACATCCATGCTTACGGCAAGCTCCGCGCCGTTTCTGTCGTATATGCCGCCGCGCTTAAGCGGTATGTCGAGTGTCGCAAGCTGCTGCGTTGCGGCGCGCTTGCTAAGCTTTCCGCCGTCTATCACCTGAAGCTCGAAGGCGCGCCAGAGAAGGGCGGCAAACAAAAGCCCTGCCCCCAAAGCCACGGCCTTGAACCTCCAGCCCCTTATGCTAAATCCCTTTGCCATCACCTTAATTGGACTATCTGTTTAGGGGTCGGGTACACAAGCCCCAGTTCCTTCGATGCCATGGTCTCGAGCCTCTGCGGGGATTTAAGCCGCATGAGTTCGAACTTAAGACGCTTGTTTTTCTCCATCTCCACGCCGCGCGCATCGCTTAGCCTCGACATCTCGTAGCCAAGGTCCACAACCACAAGACGGCTCCAGAGTATAAAGAGCCCGGCAACGACCACGATAAAGGCCGTCAGGGCCGCGGTGTAGAAAAAGCCCAGGTCCTTTAAATTCCTCCTGAGCTTCACGTCCTGCCCCGTAAGTACCCCCGCCTCACCCCGCCTTATTTTCGCTCCGTTTATACGCCCTACCGCAGTGGCCATCGCGTTTACTCTCTCCTCAAAGTTTTTCAACGGCGCGAAGCTTGGCGCTTCTTGCCCTCGGGTTGGAATTCACTTCATCCTCGGAGGCCGTAAGCGCCTTTTTCGTAAGCGCCGCCACAACAGGCTTTTTCCCGCACGCACACACAGGCAAATCCCTCGGACAAGCGCACGGAGAGATAAGAGAGCGAAACCTCTCCTTCACAATCCTGTCTTCGAGCGAATGAAACGATATGGCAATAAGCCTGCCGCCACCCTTCAAGACCCCTAATGCGGCATCAAGCCCGGCCTTCACGTTACCGAGTTCGTTATTCACCTCTATCCTTATCGCCTGAAATACCCTTGTGGCAGGATGTATCTTTTCTTTCCTCATGTAAGAGGGCGGGTACGAGGCCTCGACTATCCTCGAAAGTGCTGCCGTGGTCCTTATTGGCGCGCCCTCTCTCTGCCTCACTATGGCCCTCGCTATGGCAGAGGCCCTTCTCTCCTCGCCGTAATCCCTGAATACGCGCGTAAGCTCTTCTACGCCGTAAGTGTTAACGACATCGTATGCCGTAAGCCCGCCTCTATTGTCCATCCTCATATCCAGCATCTCGTCAAAGCGGAAACTGAAACCTCTTTTGGCGTCGTCCATCTGCATCGAGGAAGTGCCGAAATCAAAAAGCACGCCGTCGACCTTTTCAATTCCAAGCTTTGTAAGTTCTTCTCTCATGTTCACGTAGCTTTCTCTCACTATGGTCACGCGCCCGGCGAACTCATTTAAGATCTTTTTAGCCTCTGTTATCGCATCCTCATCGACATCGAACCCGATTACGCGGCCATCGGGCGAAGAGCTACGAAGCATATCCGCCGCATGCCCCCCGGCGCCGAGCGTTGCGTCCACATAGACGCCGCCCGGCCTGGCCTGCATGAGGGCAGAAACTTCCCGCGCCATCACGGGAATGTGGGCCCTGGAAACAGATTCGTTCACGCTATATGCCCAAACGCTCGAGTATGGAAGCAATGTCCTCTTTGGAGGCGGACGCTTCTGCAACGTCCCACATTGCCTTACTCCATACCTCGAACTGCTTAAAGGCGCCGACAAGGACAACGTCCTTATCGAGCTTCGCGTAATCCCTTAGCGGCTGCGGAATAAGAATACGGCCGAGCTTGTCAATTGGACAATCGGCAGCGCTCGAATAAAAGAACCGAAGAAACGCCCTCGTATCTTTTTTGAACTCAGGTAGCCCGGCGATACGCTCTTCCAGCACTCGCCACTCCTGATAAGGATATGCGATGAGACAACTGTCGAAAGTGGTGATGACAAGACGTCCGTCGTAATTCTCGGTCAGCTCCTCGCGAAACCGCGAAGGAATGCTCAACCTTCCCTTGGCGTCAAGTGTATGTTCGTATCTTCCGCGAAACATTGGTTATTTCCCCTCTATTCCACCAAACCCCTTTTTCATAACACTATATACCACTCTATACCACTTTTCGCTAACTATATTCCGATTCCATTGTTTTGTCAAGGTTTTTTTTGATATCTGTGGATAAGCTGTGGACAGAGAAGTGCCATGCCTTTTGCAGGCAAAAAACATGTTTTTTTAGCAGGAAAAATACTTCCGGGGAAAAAAGAAAAAATACTCCGAAATAAACTGCGGAAAAGAAAAAATACGGAGGCCTCTGTAAGCCGGATTCTGTCCCCCTTGCAGGGTAACGGCCATTTATCTGGGATAAGCGTTGCCGCTTACCTCGAGCAGCCAACCCGTCCCACCTTCCGATGCCTCTTGTGGTACCGGGGGAAACCCTTCTGTAGAAGGGTTTCCCCCCGGACCCCCTTCCGAAGACTTTTGCCTTGTTGTTTTGCGTGCCCCCATATGGGGGCACGCAAAACAAGGTGAAAGTTTTTGGATGGAGTTTGAGGAAACCTTTTTACAAAAAGGTTTCCTCAATACTACAAGAGGCATCGGAGAAGACGCGAGCAGCGCCGTAAGTGGGACCTATTTGGCCTTGCACCGGGAGGGGGTTGCATAGCCGCGCCGGTCGCCCGGCGCGCTGGCGGGCTCTTACCCCGCCGTTTCACCCTTACCCCTTGCGGGGCGGTTTACTTTCTGTTGCCCTTATCCCTGGGGTCGCCCCCGGTCGCCGTTAGCGACCTCCCTGCCCTATAGTGTCCGGACTTTCCTCCGCCGTGGTTATCTTATCGAGAGAACCTTTTTGTAAAAAAGGTTCTCTCGAACTCTCTCCAAAAACCTTTTACTTGGGTCTGCGTGCCCCCATATGGGGGCACGCAGACCCAGGCAGTCAAAAGTCTTTGAAGGGGGTTCGGGGGAAACTTTCTACAGAAAGTTTCCCCCGATAAAACAATAACGGCGGCGGCCGTTCGATGGCCTCCGTATTGTCATATTATACGGCGTCTATGGCCTCGTTTGCAAGCCTGTCGGCCTCGGAGTTCTTTTCTCTATCTACGTGGGAGATTTTGAACTTACGGAAGGTATCTTTGAGGGTTACTGCCTTTGAATATAGCGGAATGAGGCCTTCGCTTTTTACGCGATACTCGCCGTTTATCTGTTTTACCATGAGTTCGGAGTCCGCGTGCACGATGACATCGGTTGCGTCCATGGCACGGGCCTCTTCGAGGCCGAGGATGAGGGCCTCGTACTCGGCAACGTTGTTTGTGGCAATGCCAAGGGCCTTGCGAAGTTTTTTTATGACATTGCCGTCTCTGTCTTTTATTATTGCGCCTGCCCCGGCCTTTCCGGGATTGCCTTTGGAGGCGCCGTCGACGTTTATGGTCACGGCAACTGTATCCGGGTAGAGTTTTTTATAAAGGTCGATGAATATCTTTTGGGCGTCGGCGTACTGAAGACCTGCTTCTCTGGCAGCCTCGTCAACTAAGCGGCCTTCGGAAAGGGCCTTTATGAACGCCTTTGCCTTGGAATCGCTCAACTGAGTGCTCCTTTGGCGGCTGCGGCCATTAAGCGGTAGTGGCTGCGGCCTGCTCTTCGGTTTCGTAGTAGAGGATTCTGTGGCAGTGCGGGCAGGTGATGAGTTCTTCGGTGCCGCCCTTGATGAGCTGTAAAAAAAGCTGCGGCGGGATCTGGATATAGCAGCCCTGGCAGGCTTCTTTTTTAACGGGTACGATGCCGATGCCTGCGCGTTTGGATTTAACGAGCTCGTAGCGCTTTAGTTCCTGGGGTTTGATGGAGGCTGCTACGGAGGAGCGCTTCGTCTTTTTCTCGGTAATGATTGCGTTCCACTTTGCGCGGTTATCTTCGAGTTCCTTTAAGAGCGCGGCAACGGCCTCTTCCTTTTGCTTTATTTCTGCTTCCTTATCGGATATTTCCTTTGTCTTCGAGGCAACCTTTTCATCAAGCGCGGTTTTTTCCATCTCGAGGAGCTTTATCGCCTTATCGGCGTCAGAGACCTCTTTTGTGACGGCCTTATACTGCTTGTCGTTCTTGATTTCATTAAGGCGCTTCTTATCTTTATCAATACGCTCTCTATTGACCCTGAAGCCGTCCTCTATTCTTTTTTTGCCCTCGTCAAACGCGGCGAACTCGGCCTTTGCGTTCCCGAGCGCTGCGGTAAGCGTCTCGACTTCCTTTTTTATGCCGTCTATTTCCGCTATATCGGCCTGCTCTTCCCTGCCTATTGCGTCTATTTCGGCATCGAGCTTTTGTACTTCCCTAAGTAGTTTTATTGTTTCGGGCAAAACCGCCTCCGCAAGCCTCTTTTTGTAAAACAATTTGGTGGGCCCACCTGGACTCGAACCAGGGACCGACCGGTTATGAGCCGGTGGCTCTTCCAACTGAGCTATGGGCCCTCACGAACAAACCGCCATGAAAACGTGATTAGGATATTCTAAGAATTAAGCGGCAACTTGTCAAGCAGTTATAAAAATATTTTCAAATCTAGTTATCCAAAGCGCACCGAAAGCCGAGGTTATTGACGGCGGTATCTGGGTTATAGGCGCCGCGAAAGTACGTCGTGGCAAAGCGGTGGGTGAGTCCCCAGGAGCCTCCCCTTACAACCTTTGTCCTGTCGTTAAAGTCCGAGGTTGTCCATTCCCAGACGTTTCCGGCCATGTCGTAGGCGCCGTAGGGGCTTTTGCCTGTCTCGTACTGGCCAACACGTGTTGTGCCTATAACGCCCGAGAGGCTGGTGTTGGCATTGTTTTTATCGAAACCGCTGCCCCATGGATATGTCCTTCCATCCGCGCCTCTGGCGGCCTTTTCCCATTCATCTTCGGTAGGGAGCCTTTTGCCGGCCCACTTACAATAGCTTTCCGCATCTTTATAGCTCACGAACACGACGGGATATTTAAGGGCGTCCTCGGGGAGGCCGTATGCCTCCCAGTCCTTAGGCTGCCGGTGCTTTTGTGCTTCCACAAATTTCTTATAAGCGCCGTTTGCGACCTCGTACTTGTCGATATAAAAGGATTTGACAAACACCTTGCGCGCAGGTTTTTCATCTGCCTCGCCAGTATCCGAGCCCACGGTGAACTCGCCCTCTTCAACGAGCGCCATATCGTCCTTGCCCTTTGAGCAAGCGGCAAGGAGTGCCGCTACAAAGACCGCGCCGATTAGCAGCGCTATTTTAGTTTTGCCGTACTGTATCATTTTCCCTCTGCGGATTTCGCGCACCGAAAGCCCACGTCCCCGCCAGCGCCTCCGGGCAGGTAATAGCGCCTTGCCGAACCTCTGGCGTATATCTTCGGCAGCGCGTAGTGGCCTGTGGAAGTGCCCTCGCCGCCCCTGAATACTTTATACTGTTCGCCGTACTCTTTACTCTGGGATTTATTGCCCGGGTACGCGAGATACCAATCATCGACCCACTCCGCCACATTCCCGGCCATATCAAAAACGCCATACGGGCTTTTATCGGTCTGGGCACTGCCGACCTCGACACTTTCACCGCTAACCAGATTTGCTTTTTTCTGGTCGAAATCGTTGCCCCACGGATATACGTTGCCGTTGGGGCCCCTTGCGGCCTTTTCCCATTCGGCCTCTGTCGGAAGCCTTTTACCCGCCCATGTGCAGTAATTAGCAGCATCATACCAGGTAACACCCGCAACCGGGTGCCTGCCGAGCTTTTCCTGGTACTTGCCGTTTTCCCATGTAGTAGGGATATATTTATACGAAACAGCATTTATAAAATCCCTGTACTCGGCATTGGTTACCTCGTACTTGTCGATATAGTAGCCGTCTATATCCACTTTATGCACCGGAGCCTCGTTTTCGAAAAATTTTCCGGAACGAAGCCCGAACTCGACACCGAGGGCCGCGGTATCTTTTTCCTCGCTGCCCATGGTAAAGGCCCCTCCCGGGACATGCACCATGCCTGGAACCTCAGGAGCGCCCTTTGAGCACGAAAACGTAAAGACCGCCGCAAACAGCATAAGAAGAATTTTATTGTTTATCCGCATCTTTTACTCCCCTGTTTTTTTCATCGGCATCTGCGGCGCACCGAAAGCCGTAGGAATCGTTCCTTGTCTTGGACACGAGAAACGACCTGTTGAATGTCGGCGCAGATATGCCGCAGCCGTAAAACATGCAATCCCACCATGAACCGCCCTTTGCAATCTTATACTGGAAGAACTCGGGGCTTACGTAATCAGAGCCCGGATGCGGCCTGTACTCGTCGTCGACCCACTCCCAGACATTGCCGCTTACGTCGAAGAGCCCAAGCGGGCTCCTGCCCTGCGGATACATGCCGATAGGACGCGTGTCCTCGAACCCGGCAAGAGGATTGTTTGATTTGGTCATGTCCCAGACGCTGCCCCACGGAAATGTCCGTCCGTCGGTGCCGCGCGCGGCCTTTTCCCATTCGCGCTCTCTAGGAAGGCGCTTACCGAGGCTTCGGCAATATTCGTCGGCATCGTGCCAGTCAACGAACACTACCGGATGGCTTTCCTTGCCTTTCGGGATACGCCCACCGTCCCAGTGGTCCGGAGCGCGGTGCCCGGTCAAGGCAACAAATTTCTTATAATCGGAGTTAGTTACTTCGTACCTGTCGATATAAAAGGCGCCTATATAAACGACATGCGCGGGCTTTTCGTCGCGAAGCCTGTCGTCCGAGCCCATAAGAAACTCTCCTTCCGAAACAAATATCATGGACGAGGTATCGGCCTTTTTCCCGGCCGTTATTTTCTTATCTCCACTCACAGGCTCTGCCGCATCGGCAACGGACGCGCCAAAGCGAGAGAGATAGTCCTTCACGGCTTCTTCTTTAAGCGGGTGTCCTGCTGCGCCGTGGCAGGCAAGGCACTGCGTGAGCACATTTTTATCTGTCTTCGTGAACTTGGGGTTTGTGTGGCACTCAACACAGCTCTCGCGTGCGGCATCGGCCAGGGAGGCAAGGCAGAGAAGAGCTACGGCAAGAAAGACCGCTATCGAAAAATACTTTGTCGTTTTCATTGCCCGAACTTCAAATCGACCTTTCTAAGTTTCTGGTGCGACACAAGACCGTCGTACTGGCACTTACAGAGCTCGCGAAGGTATTTTACCAGGGCCTTTATCTCCCCGGCAGTAAGCGTCTTGTCCCATGCAGGCATAAGAGGGCTTTTCGCGGCCTTGGTGCCGCCGCCGTGGATTACATCCTCAAACTGCTCATCGGACCTTGTGCTCATGAAGTTAGCATCGGTATGATCTCTCGGGTTGATGGACATATCGAGCGTAGAGTTTACGCCATCGCCCTTGCCTGTAAGGCCGTGGCATGAACTGCAGAGATGGAGATAGTTGGTCCTGGCATCGCTGCCTGCCGCGCCAAGCCATACGGCTGCCGACAACACGGCAAACGCAGCGACAAAGACCGCGGACTTAACGGCTGGCAAAAACAATTTTCTCATCTGTTCCATAAGATACGCATTGGCAGCGGCAAGGCGCGCCATAAATTAAATTACTTGAATTAAAAACCAATGTCAAGGCCGCCGGAAGGGGCCGCGCGCAAAGCAAAAGGCCCGGCACCGCAAACCCCGCGATGCCGGGCACAAGAAAACTATTACAAGACTATAAACCTTTGCGATAACCCTATTAATGATTACCACTACATATGATAACTACAAGTAACGGCCTAATTCACAGACACGGCCTGCTGCATAGGCTCAAGCAGCCTCATCTGTTTAATCTTCTTTTAAGACCGGCAAAGCCTCTTCTATGGAAGACGGCGCATCTTCTGCAGGCGCTGCTGTTTTCTCAGGGGCCTTTTCTTCGGCATCCTTTAGAGCCTCACCCTCTGACGCAGCCCCTTCCTTAACTACGGCCCCCTCGGCAGGAAGGTCCTTTTCAGACGGATCCGGCTCTCCAATCGTTATTGGTTCAACGCTTGGCTCCATCTCAGCAGGAATAGCCTCGCCGCCCGCAGGCTTTTGCCAAGCCCCCTCTTCTTCTTTCTTTTTTTCCTTAACCGGCAAAGGATTGAATGCTTTTTTCTTGCCGTCTATTATTACTTCCTCAACCTCATCATCATCGACAAACCCGACAAAAAGACCGCCCAATATATCTTCCATCTTGTAATCTTCCACTTCCTTGGGTACGGTCGGCGGATCGTACTTCAATACCTTGGATACCTGGTTGGCCACGACCTTCATTTCGCCGTGCACACTGCGCTTCGCATTCCTAAACAACACCTCGCCCGAGCCAACGCTCAAGATAGTAACATTGTCTGCGTCTATTTCCACGGCAAAGGTCGCGTCCTTTGTCTTAACAATCGAGGTATTTGTTTCGACACGCACAAGCGAATTCGTCCATGTCTTCCGTTTATTTTCCGAGTCAACAGCCCCGCGCTTCATGATAAAAACGCTGATCTTGCCTTTAAAAAGAGTTATGGCCACCTTGCGCTCGCCAACAGAAGTATCCAGCACAAACCCGGAAACCCTCGCCGTCGTATTCTCAAAGAGAGCGACCCTTGTCCCGTCCTCGAGTTCTATCAGCGCGATATCGCCTTTTTTCGTCTTTATATTATCGCCTACCCTCAGGTCAGCGCCCCTTGAAACTGCTTCCGTCCTAAAAGAACCTAGCATGCCAACCTCGGCATTGTTCTTTATCGAAATAAACTTGCCTATGACCGTATTCTTTATCTTTGCCTGTGAGCTTGCCGGAGAAAAAATAACGGCCAAAACAGACAAAAAAAGTACCGCCGCCGCAAAGCGAAAACCGCCTATCGCCATGTCAAAGATACCTCCTTGGTCCGTGCTGCCGGAATTTTTGAAAAAACTCGGGGTCTATATACGGTGAGCATTACCTTTTTAAATACACCATCGAGAGGCAAGTGTCAAGGAAAAATCCTTTTGGTAACCGCTGGTTATGCGCGTAAAAAAAGGCTGCTTCCGTAAAATCTGGTGCCGGAGGCGGGAATCGAACCCGCACGGGGTTGCCCCCACGGGATTTTGAGTCCCGCGCGTCTGCCTGTTTCACCACTCCGGCACTTGCTTATTTATCACTAACACAGAGAACGCCAAGAGTCAAGCGGCAATAACGGCCTTACTGCGCGGCTAATTTCAAAAATACATTATCTTTTTCACCGTATCTTTATTTTACGGTTGCCATAATGACGGCCTGGGTATATACTTACGTGCATGTTGAGCACACACGACATACTGTGCAGGCTAAGAGAGGTCAGGGAAGAGAGACGGCTCAAACAGGACAGCGTGGCAAAGAACATCGGGGTAGACCGAACTACCTACATACGCAAGGAACAGGGCGTCATCCCGATAACCACCGAAGAATGGTTAAGACTCGCCAAGACGATGCGCCATGAGCCTTCGTACTTCTTCGGCGGCAACGGCAACAGCGGAATTGCCGACTCCCTGGAGATTAAACTCCTGGAACTCTACCGCACGCTCGAGAACGACGAAAAGGCCGACCTCATCTCATGCATCCATCTGGTGCTTAAGGGAATAAAAAGAAAAACCACCAGGGATGCGCTAAAACGCCTCTCAAGGGGCAAAAAGAAGTAAGCCTGACACATGGACTCTTTGCGCATATCGCCGTATACGAACGGATTCGACGCCGCTACGGAGTAAATGTGCTTTTTAAGCACAGGCAGGCTATAAACAACGTTTATACCTTCGAACTCACCCGTGGTTTTGCCGCTTGCCTCTGCAAAGGTCCTTAAGCTTCGCGAGAAACACGTCCACATCGCTTTGCAGCGAGAACACGTAATCCGAGGAATCGTCCGGCACTCCTACATATATCGACACGCCTCTACCGTTGACCACGGCAAATGCGTCCTTATCGGTAGTATCGTCGCCTATATAGACCGGGTACGTGCCGCAAAATTCGTCCTTCGATAAAAGCCACTCAACGGCGCTTCCCTTATTCCAGGCAAACGATGGGCGCACCTCATATACCATCTTGCCACTAAAAACGCTTACGGCCCCTATAAAAGGCCCTACCGTATCCTCGAACTCCTTGCAAAAAGCAGCGACAAATCGCGCATCAAGCATCCGGTAATGCACGCTAAACGTCGCCCCTTTCTGCTCAAACAGCGCACCGCCAAACCTGGCGCAGAGGGAATCTATGCGGGGCCTTAACTCTTCAAAGGCTGCCCTACACGCGGCGCCCTGATCCACTATGAGAGTATAATCAGGCGCCGATATCTCCCAGCCGTGATTGGCAACGTACGTTATGCCGTCTATCCCGACACGCTCCTTTAGATCGGCAAGCCCCCTGCCGCTCACTATAGCCACCTGATAAATGCCTGACAACGCCTTGAGAATTGTCTTTGTCTTATAGGAAAGGAAGGCTTTTTCAGGATGCGCGGCAATGGGAGTGAGCGTGCCGTCATAATCGAAAAATAAAGACACAGGCCGCTTGGCTATCTCCAGCGCGAACCCTTCGATGTCGCTAACTATAACCCCGCTCACTTTATCGTCTTCATCTCTTTTAGTATGTCGTAGACCCACCTGTTGATGTCCATTTCCTTTATATACCATCTGGCACGCTGCATCTCCGTGCGCTTATCGGCAATCGGCCTCTCCAGGGCCTCCTTCATCGCGTCGGCACAGCCTTCTATGTCGTAAGGGTTTATCACTGTTGCTCCCGGAAGGTCCTCGGCAGCACCGGCGAACTCGCTTATGAGAAGAACTCCGTTTAAGTCGACCTGGGAAGCCGCGTACTCCTTTGCAACAAGGTTCATGCCGTCGTATATGGAGCCTATCTTGGCGAAGTCAGCGCCGCGGTAAAGCGCGGCGAGATCGCGGTGCGCTATCTTTCTATCGATATACTCTATCGGCCTCCATGCGCCCCTGGAATACTTGCGATTTATCTCTGTAACGCGCTTCCTCACGCTTTCTGTATAGCTTAAAAACGGCTCGACCTTTCTCGTTGGAACGGCCACCTGCACATAGGTAAACTTGCCCTGATACTTATGATACTTCGAAAAAAACATATCCACCGCGTCCAACGACTTTATCAGCCCCTTTGTGTAATCGAGCCTATCGACGGCAAGCCCGAGCTTTATGCCTTCAAGGCGCTTATATTTCCTAAAGCGCCTCATGAAACCAATAGAGCGCTCCTCGCTGGCAGCGGAATCGAACCAATCGTAATCAATACTTATAGGGAACGACTTTACCCTGCTTACATGCCCAAGGTGCGAGACCTCGTCTACGTTTTGCCCGCTTCCACGCCCAAGTTCCTTGCCAACACACCTTAAAAAATTTGTCTTGAAAGAATCTATCTGAAAACCTATAAGATCGTTAGCGAGAACGCCTTCGAGTATTTCTTTTCTCTGCGGACATACGCGAAAAACGTCATACGGCGGCCACGGGATGTGCCAGAACATCGCAACCGTCACCCTCGGCATGAGCTTCTTTATGAACTTTGCGCAAAGCGCGAGGTGGTAGTCCTGCAGCCAGACAAAGGCCGTTCTCCATTCGCGCTTTTTTATCTCATCCACGACCGCCTCGGCAAAAAGCCTGTTGACCTTTACGTAGCTTTGCCAGTACCGCTTTCTCAGATACACCCTGTCGAGCGCCATATGGCAAAGCGGCCAGAGAAGCCTGTTCGAGTACCCGTTATAGTAGTTCTCCATATCAAAGGAATTCAAGACCACGAGCCTGGCTGTGTACGCCGGGTCGTCAAACGGGACCTTGTAGCTGGTTATTTTGAGGTCTTTTCTTTCGGTAGCAGAGGCTATCCAAACGCCTCCTACAGAGCGCATCACGCCGTCAAGCGCGGAGACGAGCCCTCCAACGGTCTTCTCGCTCCTGCCGCGCTTTATTGAATAAGGCTCTCTGTTGGATACGACAATAAGCCTTTCTATCGGAATTCTTTTGATCATCAGCCCCGCTTGCTTCTCCCCTTACAAAAAACCGATGAATCAGCCCCAAGGCTTCGTGCATCCATTTTTAACGTCAAAGATAGATAAGACTCGAGTCCCTGTGCTCCATGGCAACCCAAAGAGCGAGATAGCTCTTGATGTGCGTTGTAATAAGGAAGTTCCTTCTCATATGCTCCCTTGCGGCCTCGCCCATGGCAAGCCCGAGCTTCGGGTTCTCGAGAAGCTGCCTTATCCTGTAGGCAGTGCCCTCGACCGAGCGGACAAGGTAGCCGGTAGTTCCGTTTATGACCTGAAGAGGTATGCCGCCTACATCTCCTGCTATAACCGGCTTTCGCTTCCAGAGCGCCTCGGCAACCACAAGGCCGAAACCCTCTTTCGTGGATTTCTGTATAACTATATCGGCGCCGGACTGGAGCGCGTTTATATCGCGGTCGCTAAACGGCGGCAAAAGAAGCACATGTATATCCGGGTCCTTGTCTGTCTTTGCCATGACCTCTTCAAGTACCGCCGCGCCCTCGGGGTCGTCGTCTGCAGAGCCTCCTGCAAGCACAAGGCGGCACTTATGGTACTTTCTCACGCTCTTGAAGGCCGCGATAACGCCGACCGGGTCCTTAAAGCGGTCGAAACGTGACACCTGAAGGAGCACCGGCATATCTCGCGGCACGCCGAACTTTTCATAGACCTCGGAAACCTCTCCCTCTGAGAGCTCTATGTTTTTTTCGCTAAGCGGGTCGATGGATGGCGGTATTATGAACTGCGGCTGGGGAAGGGCTTGGGCAAAGCTTGCTACCGAGAATATAGCGGCGTCGTACTTGTCGACTATCCTTTTAAGAAGGTACCATGTGCCCCTGTCCGGCGAGGATATGTCTATATGGCATCTCCAGACCCAGTTGCCGCCCTTTTTCTTGTCTATAAGCATGGCTGGCTGCGGGTCGTGTATGAACACGCAGTCGCCATCGGTGTCTATTTTCTTCGCGTTCTTAGCGTTGACCTCTTCATATGTCTCCCACATTTTTTTGGATATGAGCACGCTCTGGCCCTGAAGGCTGTTATGTATGCGCTTGGTGACGTCGAAAAAGGGCTGTGTGCCCTTGAAGACCTTCCATATGGCATCGACCCCCAATTCGCGCATAAGAGGCACCATGCGCTGCAAAAGCTCGGCAACGCCGCCGCCAACTGCCGTTGAATTAACATGCAAAAACCGCCTGCCGCGAAGCCTCTCGCTAAGCCTCTCTATGGCGCGAATATCACCAGGCAACGCTATGCCGTCGTAATCCCTAAGCCCCGGGTTCATAGGACACCTCTAATGCCTTTCTCGATTATACCGACGAGCTTACCCCTTAACATCTCGGTCGTATACATGTATGGGTCAAGCGAGCGTATGGCAGAGGCCATGCGCTTACATCTTTCATCGTCGAAACAATCGGTAAGAAAACGGCTGAAATCGTCGTGCGCCTTGCCAAGCCTAAGCCTTGCCTCGTAGAAATGAAAATATATGCTGGAAGAGTCTACCGTCTTTACCGCCTCGAGAAACCCCTCAAGACTCGTCACCTCATGCCCCGATGGCAGCACTATCGTAACGCCTTCGGCGAAAAAGAATTCCTTGCCCTTTATAACAGGCCTTGGCGCCGGGTATTCTTTCAAGTGCCCGGTTATGATGCGTATGATTTCACTTTTTATCTGGCTTATGCCCGCGTATTCGAAGGGGTTTATATTGGCAAGCCGCTCTGCGAGTATCTTTTCTTCAAGCGCCTCTGCGGCCCACACGGCAAAGTCATTTGTGAACTCTGGAGGCTTCACATGGGGCCTTAAAAAGCTCTGGTGCATATGATGGAATATGACGGAGTCGCTAAGTGTCTCGAGTATCTCGACAAACTCTATCACGTCGCCGGCCTTCCTGCCGGTGACCTTCAAAAGCGCCATGCACTCGTTAAAACGAAACGGCTCCTTTGACATGAGTTCTTTTGACATGCGTGGGTGCCTATTCCTTTCCGCAGGCAAGGGCTTTAGTGTTCCTTCTTAAGATGAACCGTTCTTATCGGGAACGGTATCTCGATGCCCTCCTGCTTAAATCTCTTGAATATTCTTTTACGAAGTTCGTGCTGCACATGATATTGGTCGACAAACTCGCGCACGCGGCATATGAGCGTAAAATCCAGCGACGACTCGCCAAACCCCGGGATAAAGCGCACAAACGGCGCCGGGTCGGGAAGTAACCCGTCCACCTCTGTTGCCGCCTTTGTCGCCTCCTCTATAAGCACGGCCTCGACCTTGTCGATGTCGCTATCATAACTTACGCCGACACTTACCAAAAGCGACATGTTCTGTTCAGGCAGATTATAATTCGTAACTATGCTCTGCGCGAGCTTGTTATTTGGCACGATGACCATGTTGTTCTGGAGCTTTCGTATCTTTACCGTTCTCCAGCCTATGTCCTCGACGTAACCTTCCTCGCCGCTGTCGAGTTTTATATAATCTCCAACCCTAACCGACTGCTCGGCTAGCATGTAAATGCCGGCAAAGACGTTCGAGAGCGTATCCTGGAGCGCCAGGGCCACCGCAAGGCCTCCAACGCCAAGGGCCGTGACTATCGGGGTTATGGATACGCCAAGACCGTTTAAAACAACGAGGCCACCAAGGAGCAGCACGATACCCTTTATGACGATAATCAGCAGCCCCGTGACAGGCACCGCCTTAACGCTTCTCTCGAGATGGTAGCGCACGGCGCCGGCAAGGATATTGGCGACCGCGAATGTGACGGAGAAGATTATAAGAACGTTCAAGGCGCTAAGCGCGTACCTGACGTACCTCTCGCCAAACTCGGACATAGCTATGGCCGCATACAGGGAAAGCGCAAGCACCCAGAAAAACGAGGGCTGGCGGACGGCCTCGATGGCCATATCGTCAAGCTTCGTCTCTGTCGAGCGCGCCCATCTTACAAGGGCCCTCATAGCAAGAGAGCGCAGCACAAAGAGAATTAGCGCCGCGACCAGAAAAACGGTCACGGAGAAGATAATATTATCCTCGCCAAGGTCTTTAAAAAAATACATATGATTGAGCTTTCTTTGGGAATCGGCGCCCCTTTCATCTGCCTGCCAAAGGACGCCGATATGATCGAGTTGAACTGAAAAACTTGCCGGCTACCTTACTACGAAGTGACCTCTTCTATTCTGTTGCCAGCAACTCTCTGTCGAGGCCGTGCAAAACGGCTTTTCCTCGCCGTAGCTCTTTACCTGTATGGAGGATTCCTTAACGCCAAGCATCACGAGATACCTTTTCACGGCCTCGGCCCTCTTTTGCCCGACGGCGATATTGTACTCGGATGTTCCGCGCTCGTCGCAGTGCCCTTCGACAAGAACACTTTGCCCCTTCGCCTTCAACGTTGCCGCGTTATCCCTAAGGGTCGCCTTGGCGTCTTCCCTTAGCACGTATGAATTATAATCGAAGAACACGTCACCGACGGGCTTTAGCCCCGCGGTATCGTCAACCGGCTCCTCCTGTAGCGGCGCCGGAGCCGTTGGCTCTGGCACGGCCGCTGCCTCCTGCTGCTGCGGCTCATCGGCCACCGGCTCTGAGGGCGGCGGATTCTTTGGACATCCCGAAAGCAACATACCTGCCGCAAAAAGAGCGGCCACAACCCACACAAAACCTGTTTTCTTCATCACCTCGTACCTCCTTCTTTTTTTACACCTTGCAACACGCATTGCGATAGTAATCAAGGACGCAGAAAAAACTCACTACCCAGTTTACCAGACGCATACGGGCCATGTCAAGGCGCGACGGGCGAATTTACAAAAAAATCACGACATAAGCGACGGCGCCTGACGTAGCTAGCCCTGCGCCTTGACGTATGTATTGACATAACGCCCTTTGCGGCTTAAAATTGAATTTTACGCACAAAACACCAGTGAGAACAATGATAAGGACCATAGCGGCCATATTGGCGGCCATTACATTCGCGTGCGCAGCGCCCATCCATGCCGGCAACGTTCCCGGCACCGTGCGGACGATAGTCATAGACCCGGGGCACGGCGGCGATGACGTCGGCGCAGTAGGCCCGGGCGGGACAAAGGAAAAGCTCGTAACGCTAAAGGTTGCCTCCGCATTGAAGGACGAGATAGAGCGCGCGATGCCCGGGGTAAAGGTGGTGCTCACGCGCACAAACGACTCAACTCTAACGCTGGAAGACAGAACGAACCTTGCCAACGAAAAACGCGCTGACATATTCATAAGCATACACGCCAACGCTGCCAAGAGAAAGGACGCCTCCGGGGTGGAGACGTTTTTCTTAAGCCTCGATTCTTCCGACGACGACGCTCGCATGACGGCGGCTTACGAAAACAACGTCCTCTCCGTTGACGAAAACAAGTACGGCGACGATACCGACAATTTAAAGTCCATACTCTGGGACATGGTGCAGGCCGAGGCTCACAAGGAGAGCTCGCTTCTGGCCGAAATAATACAGGCCCGCGTCGTGGATACGCTTGGCTCTGGCAACAGGGGCATAAAACAGGCTCCATTCCACGTCCTCTTTGGCGCGACAATGCCGGCAATCCTCGTCGAAGTTGGTTTTATCTCCAACCCTAAAGAGGAAAAACTGCTAAGCGACCGCGACCACATAGCAAAGATAGCCCTGGCCCTCGCGTCAGGAATAACGGACTTCGACGAAGAACTGACAAAACGCATAAGCACGGCAAGGAGAACCAGTGCAAAAACCAAGGATTAACGACAGGGCCGACAACGCCCTTAGGGAAATGAACATCGAAAGAAATTATCTGCGCTTTGCCGGAGGCTCGGCCCTCATAAAGGCCGGAGAAACACACGTCATCTGCAGCGCGACATGCGAGGAAGGCGTGCCTCCGTTTTTAAAAGGCTCCTCAAAGGGCTGGATAACGGCCGAGTACTCTATGCTCCCGGCCTCCTCGCAAAAAAGGATACAGAGAGAGAGTAAAAGCGGCAAGCTCACCGGCAGAACGCACGAGATTCAGCGCCTGATAGGCAGAAGCCTTCGCGCAATCGCCGACACAGCGGCCCTTGGCGAGCGGACAATAACAATCGACTGCGACGTGGTGCAGGCAGACGGCGGCACACGGACCGCCTCCATAACAGGGGCGTACGTGGCCCTTGCAGACGTTATAGCTAAACTCATGGCCTCTGGCGCAATCACAAAGAACCCGCTTATCGACTCGGTAGCGGCAACGAGTGTGGGAATGGTCGGCGGCAGAGCGCTTCTAGACCTCGACTACTTTGAGGATTCGACAGCTGAAGTCGACATGAACGTAGTTATGACAGGCTCCGGGAAAATAATCGAGATACAGGGCACGGCCGAGGCCGCGCCTTTTTCAAGGGAAGACCTGAATGCGCTTATAACCCTTGCCACAAAGGGCATAAACGAGCTCACCGCGCTCCAAATGGCAGTGCTCTCGAAACAAAAGTGAAGAAGCTCGCCGTAGCCACAAATAATAAAGGCAAGATAAAGGAAATAGAGGCTATCCTCGAAGGCCTTGGCATTGAGCTTGTTTCTCTTAGCGCTATCCATGGCGCAAAGCTTCCGCCGGAAACAGAGACGACATTTCAGGGAAACGCACTCCTAAAGGCACGCGCAATCGCCTCGACTAGCGGCATTGCCTCGCTTGCCGACGACTCGGGGCTCGAGGTCGATGCGCTAAAGGGCGCTCCGGGAGTATACTCGGCAAGGTACGCAGGCGAGAACGCAACGGATGAAGCAAACAACCAAAAGCTCCTTGGCGCGTTAAAAAACGTGCCAAAGGAAAAACGCTCGGCGCGCTTTGTCTGTTCCATAGCGCTCGTGCTGCCCGGAGGCGAAGAATTCACGTTCGAAGGAACCATGGAAGGAACCATCGCTTTCGAGGAAAAAGGCGCAAACGGCTTTGGCTACGACCCGCTCTTTATCCCTGCTGGCATGGACAAAACCTCTGCCGAGCTTTCATACGAGGAGAAAAACAGGATAAGCCACCGCGGCAAGGCCCTTGAAAAATTCAAGTCTTTTATATCATCTTCGAGAAACCCCTTGAAATAGAGCACGCGGCATAATAAAATTAACAAATCGGGGCGTAGCGCAGCCCGGTAGCGCGCCTGCTTTGGGAGCAGGATGCCGGAGGTTCGAATCCTCTCGCCCCGACCATATTTATAAAAATAGCTAACCCTTCTCGCACCTAACAAGCAAGCAACCTGTCACGCGCGACGCAGCGCACCGGACAATCGTGGACACAGTAAAAACAACTTCGACAAAAGCCTCCACCGACCGCACACTCGATGCGCTAAGTGGCTGCCTCCTTGGCACTGCCGTTGGCGACTCTGTCGGGCTTCCTGCCGAGGGCATGAGGCCAGACAGGATAAAAAAGCTCTACCACGGCCATTGGCGTCACAGGTTTGTCTTTGGCCGCGGCATGCTTAGCGACGACACCGAACACGCGTTCTTCACGGCCAAGGCGCTTCTCGATTATCCAGACGACGTCAGGGGCTTCGAACGCTCTCTTGCCAAGAGCCTTAAGCTCTGGTTTCTCTCTCTTCCTGCAGGCATAGGGCTTGCTACCCTCAGGGCGTGCATAAAGCTCTGCCTCGGTTTTCCTCCGTCAGGAAGCGGCGTACGCTCTGCCGGAAACGGCGCGGCAATGCGAAGCGCGATAATCGGCGCGTATTTCTCGGATAACGAAGACGCAAGGGTCTCTTACGTCAGGGCCTCGACTATGATGACGCATACCGACTCGCGCGCTCTAACAGGGGCCTTGGCAGTAGCCAACATTGCAGCCCTTGCGGCAAGGCATGACAGCCGGGCTCTGCCGACAATAAAGGACATAGCTGCTGCGCTCGAAAAAGCCGGCACAGGCGATAAGGAGTGGCTAAGGTTAACGGCCGAAATGCTAAAAGCAAACGAGAAAGGCCTCTCTGTAGCCGAATTCGCGGCCAAAGTAACGGATATCGAAAAAGGTGTTGGCGGCTACGTGTACTCGACAGTGCCGATAGCGATATACTCATGGCTTCGCCATTATACGGATTTTCGCATGGCAATCGAAGCAACCTTGTCGCTTGGCGGCGACACCGACACCGTAGGCGCCATAACAGGGGCGCTCTCAGGCATAAGCGCCGGAGAAAAGGGCCTGCCGCGCGAATGGGTAAGCGGCATAGCCGACTGGCCGCTCTCCGTAAATCTCTTAAGAAAAACAGCAAGTTGCCTTGCGGCCCAAAAAACCGGAGAAGTAGCGCCTGATAAGGTGTTCTACTTTTACCCGGGCGTAATAATACGCAACCCGTTTTTCATGCTCACCGTGCTCATTCACGGCCTAAGGCGCCTTCTGCCGCCGTACTAACGCACAAAGAAAGCCAACCCTTGACAACCCCCGTGATTTTCTATAATATTATAAGGTTAACGGAAGCCGTCCAGTCAATACACGGACAGCATCGATAAAGCACTATTGCAGCGCCTTAAGCGTCGGTCCCAGGGCCGTGTTTAGCAGTCAGAGAGCCGCAAACGGCAGGGACAGCAGAAGACGCTTTATTTTTTTAAGCTACACGGCGGCACGCGCCGTCAGAAACAAGAGCGCCGCCCGTTACGGTTTGCGCCCGTAGCTCAGTCGGATAGAGCAACTGCCTTCTAAGCAGTGGGTCGGGGGTTCGATTCCCTCCGGGCGCGCCAAGTAAAACAGTTATCGGTTATCAGTTATCGGTTTGCGGTTTGCGGTTGTCGGTTATCAGCTATCGGTTTGCGGTTGTCAGTTATCGGTTGTCGGTTATCAGTTATCGGTTTGCGGTTACGGATATTTTTCTCCGGCAACCGTTCACCGTCCACCGATAACTTCTTATGGTGGGCGTAGCTCAGCTGGTTAGAGCACCGGACTGTGACTCCGGGTGTCGGGGGTTCAAATCCCCTCGTCCACCCCAGTTTTGACATAAAGAGAGAGTTTTGAAACCGTTGCGCCTGTAGCTCAGTGGATAGAGCATCGGCCTCCGACGCCGAGGGTCAGAGGTTCAAATCCTCTCAGGCGCGCCAACGTTGGGCGCTATAGAGATAAAGAACATTTTGCAGCACACTTGGGCCGCTAGCTCAGTTGGTAGAGCAGCTGACTCTTAATCAGCGGGTCGCAGGTTCGATCCCTGCGCGGCCCACCAAGAAATCAGGCGGGGGCACGGTCAAACACCGTGCCCCCGCCTTTTTTACTTCACATAAACCGCACCGCACGCCGGGCCGGGCGCCGTCAAAATTCGACCTTTACGACCTCCTGGTTCTCGAACTTGACACCCTCTATCTTGGATATCTCTTCAGGGTTCATGTCCTTGCCGGCGCCATTGAAGAACTTCTCGAACTGCTTTTCGTCATTCACTATCTTTCCGAAATCGATGTCCATGATGGTCACCAGCCCCTCGGCGGCCTTTGCGTGCCGGGCATTGGTCTTGACTATCTTGCCGCCGACCTTCACCACAACGGATATCCTCATTTTCTCGAACATCGTCTTCATCATGGCCTTTGCGGTTTCCGTCTCCGCATCGCTTTTGGCCGTCTCGCCGGTCTGTGCCGCCGCGCCGTCTTTCGCGGCCTTGCCTTCCTCTTTTGCCGCAGCCTTCTTTTTGTCCTTATCCTGCGGAAGATTCACTGTGAGCACGGCGTTATCCCCGCTTCGCTCGAAACCGAAGGTAATGGGCCGCTTATCGCCGCCCTGCCCCGAATCGGCAGGCGCGCCTCCAAAGACCCTGTCCTTGCCGAGCTTGACGTTCCTTATATCGTCGAAAACATATACCGTGCGCATACCAACGCCCTTATCTGTCTTCACCTGCTCAACGGACTTGAACCTTACGCCCGTTGCCGCGTCCTCGGCGCCGTGGTCTTTGTTTTTCTCTTCCTCAACGGTTTTCTTCAAATCCTCCTCGGTAATCGGCATGCCAACAAAAAGCACTGTCAAGGACATCTCTCCGCTGCCGTCCTTTTTAACGTCTATGACCGTTTCGGCATCGAGGCACCCTGAGAGCAAAAAGGCCAGCGCCGCCACCAACAATAAAATATGCCTGTTTACCATGTTGTCTCTCCCTATTGTAATGAAATTAGACGCAGCCGCTCGCGCCGCCATTAAAACACAATATCGACGGCCTTTGCCCTGTCGGCAAACAGCTCGTCATAACGGCCGGAAAGCTCGTCCATCTTGTCGGCCTTCTTGCCTTCGCCAAGGAAACGCTTAAGTTTCTTTTCGTCATTTATGAGCTTGCCGTAGTTTATATCCATCATCGTTACAGCGCCGCCGTCCTTGTCAACGCGCGCCGCGTTCGTCTTTTTTATCTTACCATCCACCTTCACGGTAAGGGCCATACGGAAGCCGTCAAACATCTTTTTAAACATTTCCTCGTCCCTGGCCTCTTCTTCGGGAGTTTTCCGCTTTTTTGCTCCGGAGGCCTTGTCCTTTGGCTCGGCCTTTTTCTTATCGCGCTTGGGCGCTATCACAGTCAGGAGCACTGATTCCGGATTAGCGTTACCGGCCTTTACAGTTTTGCCTGCGGCGTTATTTTTGAAGGCAAACGTATAGAACGTCGCTGCCGCGTTATCCTTGGACGATTCCCCCATCATGTTCTCGGTGCTTATCTTTACCTTGCTTATGTCGGTAAAGGCGTACTGCACCCTGATGCCGTGGCCGTTATCGGCCTTCACCGGCTCTACGGCCTTAAGCGTCACGCCTTCGCCCATTTCGGCGGCAAGAGCCTCGTACTTCTTGGTCATGGCCTCGTCCACCACAGTCGGCTTTGCGTCCGCTGACTTCGACGCGGCAACGAATATTATCCTCGAAGTTATCTCGCCGCTGCCGTCCTTCTTTACGCTGACAGACGTATCGGTATCCACACATCCGGCCAACAAAAACATAACCGCTGCAATTAACGCAAGGAATACTCCGTTTTTCATGCCAAACCTCCGCTTGATTGTTTATACCGAAAAGCCCTCAGCGCGTCTACACGGTTTATATAAGCACACCCCGCATTACCTGTCAATACGCCCCTCCTCGACGCCGCTTCAGATACCTTGCAATTAACGCAACGGCAAGACTTACTACTCCAAGAATCAACGCAAATACGTCTTGAGCAAAGGTAAAGAACGGCGTGAACATGTCGTCTGGCGGATATTCTCCCGTCCGTTCGGTGAACTCTACTATCGATTTCACATAATTCCATCTGGGCACATCTGTGGCGGCCAGGAGCAATGCAAACGCCAGATTCAACCAGACAAGCCTTGATGAACCGGAAAGCCTGCTTATGCCAAATACAAAAACCGCCAGCACGAAAAACGGAAACGAGTAAAATCCGGCCGTAAACAGCGCTCCAGCAATATCAAAGGATTTTTCGGGATATCTTGCACCAAAGAATAAATGATAACAGTGGAGTATGCCCACCTGTAAAATAGCGCCAAGCAAGAGCACGTAATACGGATATGCCCTAAAATTACCGATACGCCTGTACAGGCCCGGCGCAGCCGCCGTATCTTCAGAGGATGCCGCCATTGCCGCTCACCGTTTCTTTCTCTGCACCTCTTTATGGCGAAAACAGCCGACCACATGGTCGTTTACGAGCCCGGCAGCCTGCATGTGCGCGTACATGGTGGTTGGGCCGACGAACTTGAAGCCGCGCCGCTTAAGTTCCATGCTAAGCGCAGCCGATTCCTCCGACACAGCCGGAAGCTCGCTCATCTTCTTCCACCTGTTTACCTTCGGCGCGCCCCCTACGAAACTCCACATGAAAGAAGAAAACGTCCCGAACTCGGCCCTTACCTTCAAAAACGCCCTGGCGTTAGCAACTGCCGCGCTTATCTTCTGCCTGTTACGTATGATGGCGGCATCTTTCATAAGGCTCTCGACCTTGCGTTTATCGAAGCGAGCGACCTTTACCGGGTCGAAGGCGGCAAAGGCCCGTCTATAACCTTCGCGCTTATATAAGACAGTACGCCAGCTAAGCCCTGCCTGCGCGACCTCGAGCATGAGAAACTCAAAGTGCTTCATGTCATTATACAAGGGGACGCCCCATTCCTTGTCATGGTATGCCGTCATGAGCTTGTCGCCCTCCGGCCAGGAACAGCGGCTTACAATCTTCTTATCCCTCTTCTTCATATCATCCCCCAAACAAAAGCCCCCTTTGCCTTATACAGAGCAAAGGGGGCCGGGTAGAGCGCATTAACAGGTCTATCAGAACCCGTAGGTAAAGCTTAGCGTAACGCCCTGCGTTCCTATGCTCTCGGTGGTGTTCGTGCCGCCAGGCGTCCAATCATCCACAAACTGCTCAGGTGTCTGGACTCCGTCAAGGTGCGAAATTACGTACCCAAGCCCGAGTGCCGCGTGCTCGCCCAAATGGAAAACGCCCTTTATCTCAGCCTCGAACATGGGGTTTACCCTGTTCTCTTCCTTGGAGAACTTTACCGTAGCCGTCTCGGTATGCTTGTAATCGAACTCCGTATCTCCGTTCAAAAGAGCTGCGCCAAAGAGCGCAACAATGCTAAAACTATCGCTCACTTCGATATCTCCCTCGAGAGCGAACTTCGGTCCGTAACCCGTGTAGGCGTAATCTATGGCGACCTTTTCCGGAAAAGCGCCGCCCTTGTCATAATCCGTATCTATGGTCTCATCCACCTTTACGGCCCTGAACCCTATAATGGCGTTCAGAGACATATCGCCGACCTTTACAAGCTCTCTTCTTAAGTCAAGGTCTACCACGAGATATTCAACACTCGCATCGGTCTCTACTGTGCAACCGGTACACGAACCATACGAAAGATTCCACGAATTTGTCATGAAGTAATCGAGGTTGCCGGTTGCCTTGGATGTCTCCTCTCCTGTGTGGCGGGTTATGGAGAGCCCGTATCCGGCGCTATCGACAAAGGAAAGCTTAAAGCCCGGTTCGTACGGAAACTCGAGCGTATGGCCTGAGCCGGAGCCCGCCATATTATCGGCGGCGTAGGTATAATCGAGGTTGGTTATCTGCACCATCTCGACATCGAGCGTAATATCAAGGGCCTCGGCCTTCGAGCCAAAGGCCATGACCGCTGCCGCAGTGAGCGCAAAAACAAGATAAAGAAATTTCTTTGACATAATACCCCCCCTTTTTTGAAAAAGAATTAGTACACCCTTTGTATCATACGACAGCGCACAAATCAACCTTTGCGCCCTATTTCTCGTCGTCCCCGAAGAACACGAGCGCAGAGGCCAGGCGCTCGCACCTCTTTATCTGGCGTTTACGCGGCGGCCAATTGATTGCGAATGTGGCAAGGGATTCCCAAAGCGATATCCACGCGGCAATGGTGAGCCCCTCGGCAAACACCGCGCCCGAGACCGTATCGGTTATGCCGGGTATCCTGTTTACCCAGATGGAGAGAGAAAGTACTATAAGGCCGATAATCAGAAATATCACCGACGACCTCACCATCTGAGCAAGGCTTCTGGCCTCGATTTCGCGAAGATAGTCGAAGTAGTTTGCGAGGCTCGCCCGCACCCTCTGACGCAGCGGCTCCTCGTTATCCCCGGGAAAGCGGAAACGCAGCACAAAGTGCTCGCTGCCGATATCGCGCACACAGTCTATGAGATAATCGACGAGGTCTTCCTCAAGGTCCTTTTTATAATGCGGCGCGGACTTATCGAAGTCGTTATAGAGGTCCTCGACCTTGGCAGTGGCGACCTCTATTACAACGCGCCCGTCGCGCGTTCTCTGGTACCTGTCGAGTATGTTTCCCTTTTTTGCGACCATGACTTTAAATATAGCAGGGTTTGGGCTTGTTGAAAACAAAAATACGCTTCGCAAAAAAATCCCCGGCCTTTGAAGACCGGGGATAAGATTAACATCATACGCGCCGCGCCGTATATTCACGCGCCAGGGCGGCTGCCGCCCCTTAATAAGGCTATCTGACGCGCCTCGCCTTTAACTCAAGGCCGCTTCTCTTAGGCCCCCTCTTTACAAGAAAGCTCTTTACCGCTTCCACATTGCCAGCGTTATCTATGGAATAAATCCTGACCTTCATCCCCTGAGTAACGCTTATCGGCACTCCTGTATAGACCAACTCCGGCGTGCAGCTTTCCGGCCCGACGCAATAATACGTCGCTGCGCATCCGCTGCCAGTATCGCTGCACTGAAGGCTCGCGCTAGCATTAACCAGGGCTAAGGACGTATCCGGTGCCGTAGTATCCGCTGGCGGCGGAGGATTGTCTGCAGGCGGAGTAGGATTGTTAATGACTATAGAGTACCGCTCCGTCAAGGCTGCCTCGGTATTACCGGCGCTGTCAACGGAACTAAACCTCAACACCGTATCCACGGCAATCTGCAACGCAGCGCCGTCATAAGGCGTCGTTGGCTCGCAATTCTCGCCTGTACAATACGCGATAGAGCACAAGGAGTAGTCGTCCTGGCAGAAAAGGCTTACCTCCTGCGCAGCCGAATAAGCGCCTCCTGCTATAGAGGCGTAGCTGACCGGCGCAGTAACGTCCGTGCACGAGAACTTGTAGACCTCATAGCTGTAAATGTCGGCGGCGTATACATTACCCGCACGGTCGACCGTAACGCCAATTGGCAAGAAGAGCGGCAACAGATTATCTACGCCACCGGCGTCTACGCCGGCAAGCGGTGTAAGCACGCTCGTGCCGGCAGGCAGCATGGCTACATAGCTCTTGAACCCGTACAGATAGCTTATATAGGCATTGCCCTTCAAATCCAACGTAAGACTTCGCGGCGAAGTGCTCACCGTGCTAAGCGGCGTAGCGGCGGTGGTAATAACGCCTGTTACGGCGTCTATCCTGCGAAGACTGTTGCCGTCCACTATATACACATTTCCTGCAACGTCCACGGCAACATCCATCGGACTAAGCAGGCCTGCGTCCACAGCCAGTCCGCCATCCCCCGTAGCGGCGGCTGCTCCGGTGCCGGCTATGGTTGTAATGACACCTGTGGTCGCATTCACCCTGCGCACACGCTTGTTATAAGTATCGGCAATATACATGTTGCCGGATGAATCCATGCCTATTCCCTGCGGAGCATAGAGCTGCGCCAATACCGCAGAATTGCCGTCCCCCGAATACCCGTTAACCCCCGTGCCGGCAACGGTCGAAACCGAAGCATCGGCGGCTGAGACCTTTTTCACGGTTCCCTGCGATATCACATAAACATCCCCGGACAAACTGTCGACAGCAAGGTCCCCAGGAGCAACTACCGAAGCGACGGTGGAAATGGTTTTTGTTACGCCGTCCACTTTACGGACTCTGTTGCCAAAGGTTTCCGATATATACAGACTCCCGGCAACATCCGTACCCATGCCTGCCGGATGCATCAACACAGCCTCCTTAGCCGGCCCGCCGTCGCCCATACCAATGGCCCCGGCAAGCACAGATACGCTGCCACTTGCCACGTCTACCTTATAGATGTGCGACATGCCTTTAGCTTCCAACAAGGACACTGTTGCCACATAAAGATTGCCGGAAGGATCAGTAACTACGCCGTATGGCTTTTCCTGAGTGCTCACCGCAAAGGGCGAGTTCCAGACAGTGGTAATGACCTTGGTAGAGGCGCTTACCTTGCGTACAACCGAATTATGCATGTCCGATATGTACAAATTATCGCCTTTATCAACTGTCACGTAAACAATCCCGCTGATCTTGGCATTCACGGCAAGACCGCCGTCTCCGGAATACCCGTTAGCCCCTGTGCCTGCAACGGTGGATATATTGCCTGTGCCGACATCCACCTTCCTTACGCGGTTATTCCATCTGTCTGCTATGTAAACATTACCAAGGCTATCCACGGCCAGACCAGCCGGGTTATTCAACTGCGCGCTGGCAGCAGGGCCGTTATCGCCAGAATACCCGCCAACACCCGTTCCCGCAAACAGCGTGACCGCGCCGGTAGCGCCGTCCACACGCCTGACCCTGTGATAACCGCCTTCGGCAACATAAAGGTTGCCTGAAGCGTCAACAACAACACCGTCGTACCCGTAAGATAAAACTCCATGATCGAACACAAGCGATATGATGCCGGTAGCCTTGTTGACTTTATACACTTTATAAGCGCTCTTAAAGTATAAATTGTCGGACGAGTCCATGTACAGCACCGAATCCGCGCGCAGAAGCACCGAAGCCGCAAGTTGGTTATCGTAATTACCCCAGTAAAGGCCGGAACCGACCACGGTGGATACCGTGTTTGTCGCCGCATTTATCTTACGGATACGATCCCCTTCAACAAAATAAATGTTGCCTGCGGAATCCATGGTAATCCCGTCGCCGTGAATCAGCGCATCCGTTGCAAGAACCCCCTCGCCTGTATAGCCTCCAGCGTAAGACGAAAAAAGCCTGTTAGGCAGGAAATCGGCACTACACGCCAACCCCGACGGTGCCGGAGGAGGGTCTGACGGTGGAGGAGTACCGGGCGGCTCTGCCGCAATGCTCACCACATAAGTAACGGTCTGCGTCTGTTCGGCGTTACCCTGGTTATCAACCGATTTAAAGCTCACATCCGTGCTGCTATTTATAGCCACCGGGCCGGAGTATATCATCGACGGAGAACAGCCCATGCCCATGCAATAGAGCACCGAATCGCAGCCTGAAAAATCATCGGAGCAGCTAAACTCCAGGTCAAAGGCCGCAGAGTACCCGCCAGAAGAGTGCGAAGCAATCGTAGACGGAGGCACGGTATCTACGCAAACGGCTTTGAGGATGCGCGAATTGCTAAAGTCGGCTATGTAAATATTGCCTGCTCCATCAAGCACCACGTCCTTTGGGTAGGCTATCTGAAAGGTCGAACCGGGGCCGCTGCTGCCGTTATTTCCAAAAGTCCCCGTGCCTGCTATGGTAGAGATAACTCCGGTAAAGGCGTTTACAAGACGAATCCTGTTGTTTACGGTGTCGGCAATATAGAGATGCCCCTGGCCGTCAACAGCAACACCGCTTGGCCAGTTAAGCGTTGCCGCGGCGGCAGCGCCGCCGTCTCCGGAAAAGCCCTGCGCCCCCGTACCGGCAATGGTCGTGATGACGCCGCTTGCGCCGTCTATGCGCCTGACTACGTTATTTACCTTGTCGGCAAAAATCATGTTGCCGGACTTATCGAACACCAAACCGTCCGGGTAAAAGAGCTGCGCCGAGACGGCCGCCCCTGCGTCACCAGAATAACCCCACGTGCCGTTGCCGGCAAAGTTTGTCAGCGCGTTCGTCGCGACCGTAAGCTTGTATATGTTATAGTCCCGCGTCATGTAGATATCCTTCGATGCGTCGAGCGCAAGGTCGAAGCCGTTGAAGGTGCCTGAGTTAAGGGTCGATATCGCGCCGCTTGTATCCACCTTGCGGACCTTCTTGTTGCCGTAATCGGCTATGTAGAGGTTGCCGGAAATATCCACCACGACGTCGTAGGGGTAGAAAATCTGCGCGTTTACAGCCTGGCCGCCGTCGCCCGAATACCCAGACGTACCGTTACCCGCGACCGTAGAGATAACGCCGGTTACGGCATCGACCTTGCGTACACGATTGTTGGCGGTATCGGCTATGAACACGTTGCCAGAGGAATCGACGGCAAGGCCTTCGGGGTTGGCGATCTGTGCGGAAGCAGACGATCCGCCGTCGCCGGAATAAGCAGTTACACCGTTGCCGGCAAAAGTGCTGACATTACACTCAACTGCCAGGGCAACCGATGAAGCGCCAAGGACTACTGCAAACAGGATAACCGGAAACAACCGCACAGCCACAACAGACATCGCTCTCAATATCATAGAACCTCCTGGCACTATTTAATATCAAGCCAATCAGACTGTTTAAACACAAATACCGTTTACGTTGATAATACTTCGAAGATGCCGAATTTTTTAGCTGATATACCGCTCCACAGACACAACCAATTCATGATATGGCCAAAAACATAAAAAGTCAAGAACAATGACAACGCCATTTTTACAACATATTGCGCCATCCGACCTTGTAAATTTATGATTTTACAGGATAATTTCACGGGAACACTAAGGCGTTTTACCAGACAGTAATCCTTAACAATTCAGGAAAAAAACTCAATCCTTTACGATATTGGTCGGTCTGCCGTCGAGGCTTACGGTGTTCTTCTCTCTCCAGTATTTTTCGATAGAGTCCCTGCCCCTTGCATCCGTCCATTTTGTGAGCAAATCCCTCTCGCCCTTGAATTCCATAAGCGGCACTGCATAGCCGCAGGAGGTGAGCACAAGCTGGACGTTCATCTTAAATATCTGTCTTGCGCCTGTGTATGAGGGAAACATCTTTATAAGCCCGGGCCATTCACTATCCCGCTGGTGCAGGACTTGGGCCGTGCCGTAGAGCCGAAGTACAAGAGGCTCCTTATCAAATGAGCAGAACATAACTGTCATGCGGCAGTTTTCCTGGACGTTAACCGAGGTCTCATTACCGCTGCCTGTGAGGTTTAGCCAAACTATGCTATTTGGCCCGGTTACCCTGAACGTATCCATGCCCTTTGGCGAGAGGCTAACGAAGCCATCTTTACCTGCGCTGGCCACGAAAAAGACGTGCTGTTTTTTGATGAACTCGCTATGCGCCTGTTCTATCTTATCGAACTGTTTTGCCACTATTGGCCTCCGGTGTGGGAATGGGATTTTTGGGGATTAAAGTTTACCAACAGGCGCGAGAGCCGTATCGCGAGACTAACTGCGCTTGCACAGGTATGCCTTGTAGGTCATGAACAACCCGAGCAGCAAGAGAACGCCTTCCAGCGCCATGAACGTAATCGAGCTTATATTCGCAGCGCCCTGGGAGTACGAGGTTGCGGCAAACATCCGAAAAACGCCGAGAACGAGAAAGAACCATCCGGTGAGAGTTACAAGCGCTGTCCAATCGCGGCCCCAGCGGTTATGCGCGCGCACGATTGCGAGGCCTGCAACGAACATCAAAACGCCTGAGAGATACACTACCGGCGGGATTTGCGCGTCGTAAAGATGCGGCTGCACAAGCGGGAATTCTGCAGCAACCATTAAAACAATTGTCGGGCCCACGAGCCCGGCGATTTGCTTTGAGTTCGGCATTATGCGCCTCCGCGCTGTCTGATTACGAGCAAATACCCACGCCCCAAATCATACCATTTCAAGCAGCCAAATCAAAGCAGGCAGGCGTGACGCCTGCACCCGAATATCAAACACACCGGGCCTTCGAGATGCATGGGGAAATAAAAAAAACCACCGCAAGGACTACCCTTGCGGCGGGATAAGATTTATTGGCGAGTATAACCATCTCTACAGGACTGCCCAATTACATAGCAGCCACTTTAGGCATTTGGCTCCAAATTCTACCTTCTAATTCCCGACCAGTTTTTTTCTTGTTAAATCCACCCCACTGCTTAAAAAAGAAGGGAACTTTTGCCCTGACACACTGATTCCTAATATCTATCACCCACGAAGGATCTATAATACGGGCTTTCGGACCAGACTCGCCGCCAACAATCACCCAATCAATACCTTTGAGATTCAAATTTCTAATAGGCGCCAATAACGGCTCTAAGGATAGAAATTTAACTCGTGCGTTTGTTTTTCTTAAGTGCTCAATCCTGTCAACGCAATCCTGATTCTCAACACTAACACCCATCCAAATATGATTCTTCCAAGGCAACTTCTTATCCAACTGCAACAAACGATCAGACCTCTTAGTCAAAACCTGATAGATATGCTGATCTGCTCTGCACATAACATCAAAAACATTTAATATAAAATCCTCCGGAACCGCCTTGTGAAATAAATCACTCATAGAATTGACGAAAACCATCTGCGGTTTTTTCCAAAACGAAGGAATACTCAACGCATGCGCGTGCATAGAAACCCTAAAGCCGTTTTTGTAATTCGGCTGCCCCATTGCCTGTAACCGCTTTGCCATTCTCTCGGCATAACAGTTTTTACAACCCGGACTAACCTTGGTACAGCCAGTAACAGGATTCCACGTAGACTCTGTCCACTCTATTGACGTATTATTAGACATACAACCCTTTACTTACGATATTTATCAAAAATATGCCGCATAATCTTTTCGCCAGTTTGGTTATGTGTAGCAAAAAGCAGATAATATATCGTTGCTCCATTAGAATTTCTCATTGGCAAAGGCTTCAGAACGTACTTAAACCCTGCCACATTTTTGAGCCGCTCCATATAAGCTTCTGCCATTGTATCATTATCTACCTTTTCCTCATACTCTTTCCCTTTAAACAACATCATTTCGGAAGAATACCCTACATCCCGCCAACTGCCATCGCCCCAAAATCTATTCATACGCTCTATTTGTGATTGGTCAACAGCGTCTCTGTTTCTCTTAAGAACGTTCATATTAATATCCATCGTAGAAAAATGTATCAATAGCTCTATGCTCTTCGCCTTACCCGCAGCTTCAACAACTTTCCAATCTATATGTATTCCATACGGATCTAAAAGGCAAAAAGCCCTCTTATAATCCTCATATCTAATAAGAGGAAATACTTCATTTATCAAAACAATATTGGAATCACCATAAAAATACACCACATCACTTCTATTTCCAATGGTTCTCTTCAGGTGCTGAATTTTGGTTTCATCTTTATCTATAAGATAGTGCTTACGAAATGGATTTTTCAGTTCCAATATTCTCAAAGGGCTACCTTTCACAAATTCACCGGTGTTTTTAAATTTATGCATCCCAGCCCCAGCAAAGCCATCGACATACGAGTGTTCAAACTTAAATTTTGAAACAATTTTAGAATACTCTTCTGTGTAGAGTTTTACGATGTCTAGCTTATTTTTAGACCACAGTCCTATTTCATCCATAATCACCTTTAAATCTTATAAAATATAGTTAGTATATATTTATCATAAAGATACACCCCAGTGCAAGTTAATCAGAACTTACCCCCTACCAGGCTGCTCAAAAAGGAGACGAGGAGTGAGGATTGACATGTAAATACCGAAAAAAATCTCCTCTCCCCTATCGCATTGGGGAGAGGATTAAGGTGAGGGGTTACTGGATGACAAGCACTTCCATACCCAAAAGCCGCCCCGCAGGGGCAAAGGCTCAAAAGACACTGGATTCCCGCCTTCGCGGGAATGACGGAATTGTGCAGATAAGCAGGAGATTGCTTCGTCGCTTCGCGTCATCCGACGCTTCGCTCCTCGCAATGACTGCCTTTAACTTTCGGGTGCAGGGGTCACCCCTGCCGCGTTGGTAAGTTTGCCGTCAGACGAGGCAGAGGCCGTTTTTTTCGCGCAGGCGTATACACGGAGTATACGTCGAGCAAGGAAAAACGGCTTCAACAAAGTATGGCGGCAAAATCGCCAACGCGCCAAGCCACGTCGCAGTGACGAGCGACGAAGAGGACATTGCAGATTGGGCTTTTTCAGCAGCCTCATTTAAAAAGACAAAGCCCCTGTCATTTTTTCAATGACAGGGGCTTTTGCACATTAATCCCTAGGCCGCCTACTCTCCCATACACTCCGGCGCACATAGCACCATCGAACATTATGCGGGCCGATGGCACTATCTGCGCAAATACATAAAAGAGAGGACGCGGCAGAAATAAAAAGAGGGCCGGTTCTGATGAACCGGCCCTCTTTTCATTTTTAATCCCGCGGCGTCCTACTCTCCCATACACTTGCGCATATAGTACCATCGGCCCTGAAGAGCTTAACTTCCGTGTTCGGAATGGGAACGGGTGTGGCCTCTTCGGTATGACCACGGGAAGCTTTATAAAGGCCACCCCGGTGTTTCTACTTTCCGGGCAGATACGCCCGGAGGGGGCCTTAAACTTCATAATCGAATAGGGTATTTTTTTACTTCAAAGAAAGTCGCTGTGAATCGATAACCAAACGCGTATGGCTACCGTAAAAAATCAAGGTCAAGCCTCACGATCGATTAGTACCGGTTAGCTAAACCCCTTACAGGGCTTACACACCCGGCCTATCAAACACGTAGTCTCCATGTGATCTACAGGGACCGAAGTCCAGGGAGATCTTATCTTGGGAGGGGCTTCCCGATTAGATGCTTTCAGCGGTTATCCCTTCGGGACACAGCTAACCAGCGCTGCCCTTGGCAGGACAACTGGAACACTGGAGGTCCCGCCATCCCGGTCCTCTCGTACTAGGGATAGCTTCCCTCAAATCTCCTACGCCCACATCAGATAGGGACCGAACTGTCTCACGACGTTCTGAACCCAGCTCACGTACCGCTATTAATCGGCGAACAGCCGAACCCTTGGGACCTGCTCCAGCCCCAGGATGCGATGAGCCGACATCGAGGTGCCAAACCTCGCCGTCGATATGAACTCTTGGGCGAGATCAGCCTGTTATCCCCGGCGTACCTTTTATCCGTTGAGCGATGGCCCTTCCATTCAGGACCACCGGATCACTAAGACCTGCTTTCGCATCTGCTCGACTTGTAGGTCTTGCAGTTAAGCTCCCTTATGCCTTTGCACTCGCCGGCCGGTTTCCAATCGGCCTGAGGGAACCTTTGCGCGCCTCCGTTACTGTTTGGGAGGCGACCGCCCCAGTCAAACTACCCGCCTGGCACTGTTCCCGGCCCGGATCACGGGCCCAGGTTAGAATCTCGGAGTAATCAGGGTGGTATTTCAAGGATGGCTCCACGAAAGCTAGCGCCTCCGATTCAAAGCCTCCCACCTATCCTACACAAACAACGCCAAGATCCAATACCAAGGTATAGTTAAGGTGCACGGGGTCTTTCCGTCTTGATGCGGGTAGCCGGCATCTTCACCGGCATTTCAAATTCGCTGAGTCTCTGGCCGAGACAGCGGGGATGATCGTTACGCCATTCGTGCAGGTCGGAACTTACCCGACAAGGAATTTCGCTACCTTAGGACCGTTATAGTTACGGCCGCCGTTTACCGGGGCTTCGGTTCACTGCTTCGCCTTGCGGCTGACAGATCTCCTTAACCTTCCGGCACCGGGCAGGCGTCAGACCCTATACATCCTCTTACGAGTTAGCAGAGTCCTGTGTTTTTGCTAAACAGTCGCAACCCCCCTTTCACTGCGACCCCAAGCCGCCATGCGGAGCGAATCCGCAAAACAGCCCAGGGCACCCCTTATCCCGAAGTTACGGGGCTAGATTGCCGAGTTCCTTAGCCAGAGTTCTCTCAAACGCCTTGGTATATTCTACCAGCCCACCAGAGTCGGTTTGCAGTACGGGCACCATGCAAAAACACTACGAGGTTTTTCTTGGAAGTGTGGAATCAGCCACTTCGGTCCGCCTTGCGGCTTTCCTCGTCATCATCTCTTGGCGGTAACGGGCCTGCGGATTTTCCTGCAGACCCCGCCTACGGACTTAAACAGGGACATCCGTCACCCTGCTGACCTATCCTACTCCGTCACCCCTTAGCTTACAATGCACGGCGGTACGGGAATATTAACCCGTTGTCCATCACCTACGCCTCTCGGCCTCGGCTTAGGTCCCGACTAACCCTGGGAGGATTAACCTTCCCCAGGAAACCTTAGGCTTCCGGCGTGCGGGTTTTACACCCACATTTACGCTACTTATTTCAGCATAAGCACTTCCATGTCCTCCAGCAGTCCTCACGATCCGCCTTCACAGGTTAATGGAAAGCTCCCCTACCAGACGCAGCGTCCGAAGACACTGCGAATCCGCGGCTTCGGTAGCAAGCTTGAGCCCCGTTGAATTTTCGGCGCAAAACCACTAGACCAGTGAGCTGTTACGCTTTCTTTAAAGGATGGCTGCTTCTAAGCCAACCTCCTGGGTGTCAAAGTAGTTTCACAACCTTTTCCACTTAGCTTGCTTTAGGGACCTTAGCCGGCGGTCTGGGCTTTTTCCCTCTCGACTATGAAGCTTATCCCCCACAGTCTGACTCCCGTGATAAAAGTTGCCGGTATTCGGAGTTTGGTTGGGTTTGGTACCCCTTTAAGGGCCCTAGCCCATCCAGTGCTCTACCCCCGGCACTTAATTACACGAGGCTATACCTAAATATATTTCGGGGAGAACCAGCAATAACCAGCCTTGATTAGCCTTTCACTCCTACCCACAGTTCATCCGAGATTTTTGCAACAATCACCAGTTCGGACCTCCAGATCGTGTTACCGATCCTTCATCCTGACCATGGGTAGATCGACTGGCTTCGGGTCTACTCAGCGCGACTAAACGCCCTATTCGGACTCGCTTTCGCTGCGGCTCCGTCTCCATGACTTAACCTTGCCACACAAAGTAACTCGCTGAATCATTAAGCAAAAGGCACGCCCTCAGACATTCCCTTGCGGGCATAGTCCTCGGACTGTTTGTAAGCATACGGTTTCAGGTTCTATTTCACTCCCCTCCCGGGGTTCTTTTCGCCTTTCCCTCACGGTACTGGTTCACTATCGGTCACGAATGAGTATTTAGCCTTGGATAATGGTCCACCCGGATTCCCACGGGATTTCACGTGTCCCGTGGTACTTGGGATACCTCTGCGTGCGTCAGAATTTCATGTACGGGGCTATCACCCTCTATGGCCGGACTTTCCAATCCGTTCCACTATCCTTTCGCAATCACGTATAAGGTCCCGCAACCCCGGAAAATATTTCTACTCTCCGGTTTAGGCTCTTCCCTTTTCGCTCGCCACTACTGGGGGAATCTCAATTGATTTCTTTTCCTGGAGGTACTGAGATGTTTCACTTCCCTCCGTTCGCTTCTTACGCCTATGGATTCAGCGCAAGATGACCGGTTATTAACCGGCCGGGTTGCCCCATTCGGACATCTCCGGATCAACGCCTGTTTGCGGCTCCCCGAAGCTTATCGCAGCTTACAACGTCCTTCATCGCCTATTCGTGCCAAGGCATCCACCGTACGCCCTTAGTAGCTTGACCGTTGATTTTTTTCGGTAGTATCGCACGCCCCACGTATGCCCTAAGACATACCTCGGCGCGCGATAACCCACAACGACGTTTGGTTATCGATTCTCAGCGACTTTCTTTACCCTATTCGATTGTCAAAGAGCAGTGTTTCTTATCCGGTATCAGTTACCGGTTACCGGGCGTTAATGCCTTAACGGCCGGGAATCGAAAACCGATTTTTTCTTTACGCCACAACGTTACTACAAAAACATTTACCGCTTTGAAACCTTACCGCCCAACCTTCTAATCTGGTGGAGGTAAGCGGGATCGAACCGCTGGCCTCCTGCTTGCAAAGCAGGCGCTCTCCCAGCTGAGCTATACCCCCGTTATGTCAACCACAAAGAATCTGCGGCCTTTATACTGGTGGGCCTGGAAAGATTTGAACTTTCGACCCCACGCTTATCAAGCGTGTGCTCTAACCAACTGAGCTACAGGCCCTTGTCCTCTGCTTCCGACCCGAACCGAAGCCTTACAAACTTTTGCTCGTGCCCGTCTTATAACGCATGGCGTTTCGCCATGCTTGGCCAACCGAGCTACAGGCCCTTGTCCTCTGCTCTATCCTTGCCCCGGCCTTTTTCAAAGCGCGGTCAGCACAGATGCCGGCCGTTCCCCAAAAACTAAATAGCAAGCAGCCCATATTCGATTACGAATTTACTGCATAAAGGATATTGGCTCACCAAGTGCGCCTTAGGCGCCTCGGTGTCCGATTCTCCTTAGAAAGGAGGTGATCCAGCCGCAGGTTCCCCTACGGCTACCTTGTTACGACTTCACCCCAATCATCGGCCATACCTTTGGCAGCTGCCTCCCTTGCGGGTTAGCACACCGACTTCTGGTACAACAGACTTTCGTGGTGTGACGGGCGGTGTGTACAAGGCCCGGGAACGTATTCACCGCGCCGTGCTGATGCGCGATTACTAGCGATTCCACGTTCACGGAGTCGAGTTGCAGACTCCGATCCCAACTGAGGCAGGTTTTTTGGGATTGGCTCCCCCTCGCGGGTTTGCGACCCTTTGTACCTGCCATTGTAGCACGTGTGTAGCCCTGGACATAAAGGCCATGATGACTTGACGTCGTCCCCACCTTCCTCCGGCTTAACGCCGGCAGTTCCCATAGAGTGCCCGGCATGACCCGATGGCAACTAAGGGTAAGGGTTGCGCTCGTTGCGGGACTTAACCCAACACCTCACGGCACGAGCTGACGACAGCCATGCAGCACCTGTCTCGGAGCTCCCTTGCGGGCACTCCCCTGTTTCCAGGGGATTCTCCGGATGTCAAGCCCAGGTAAGGTTCTTCGCGTTGCGTCGAATTAAACCACATGCTCCACCGCTTGTGCGGGCCCCCGTCAATTCCTTTGAGTTTCAACCTTGCGGCCGTACTTCCCAGGCGGGGCGCTTAATGCGTTAGCTGCGGCACGGGAGCCTAACGGCCCCCACACCTAGCGCCCATCGTTTAGGGCGTGGACTACCAGGGTATCTAATCCTGTTTGCTACCCACGCTTTCGCGTCTCAGTGTCAGTATCTGTCCAGAAAGCCGCCTTCGCCACCGATGTTCCTCCTGATATCTACGCATGTCACCGCTACACCAGGAATTCCGCTTTCCTCTCCAGTACTCTAGCCAAGCAGTTTCAAAGGCAGTTCCCCAGTTGAACCGAGGGCTTTCACCCCTGACTTACTTGACCACCTACACGCGCTTTACACCCAGTAATTCCGAACAACGCTTGCATCCTACGTATTACCGCGGCTGCTGGCACGTAGTTAGCCGATGCTTCCTTTGGGGGTACCGTCAATCCAAGCGGATATTAATCGCCTGAAGTTTCTTCCCCCCCGACAGAGGTTTACGATCCGAAAACCTTCTTCCCTCACGCGGCGTCGCTGCGTCAGGCTTTCGCCCATTGCGCAAGATTCCCCACTGCTGCCTCCCGTAGGAGTCTGGCCCGTGTTTCAGTGCCAGTGTGGCTGGTCGTCCTCTCAGACCAGCTACCCGTCTTAGCCTTGGTAAGCAGTTACCTCACCAACTAGCTGATGGGACGCGGGCTCATCCAAGAGCGCAAGGCCCGAAGGTCCCCTGCTTTAACCCCGGAAGATGCCTCCCGTGGTCTTATGCGGTATTAGCTCGCCTTTCGGCGAGTTATCCCACACTCATAAGGTAGATTACCCACGCGTTACTCACCCGTGCGCCACTTTACTTGCGGAGTTGCCCCCGCTTTCTCGTTCGACTTGCATGTGTAAGGCACGCCGCTAGCGTTCGTTCTGAGCCAGGATCAAACTCTCCACTTAAAGTAGAGATATGTTACTGATGTAATCGAATTGATAGGTTTGCATGTTTTGCATGCTGCTGCTTGCTATTTAGTTTTCAAAGAACGAACCGGACGAAAAACGCGCCCCTTTAAAAGACGAAGACCCAGGCCTGTTCAATTCACCGGGGTCTTACCGGAAGAAAACATTATGCACTAACGCGTAAGCGTTGTCAAGAATTTTTTTGAATTTTTTTTATTTTTTTTAGAGCGCTATTTTAGCCGCTCTTGACGCGGCTTTTCCTGCGCCCTGCTCTCTCGCGCTTATGCGGCCGAGAGTATGACGCCATTTCTATCCGCAGCCCTTAGTATCTGTTCCTTATGCGAAACGGTCTCGATAAGTATGGAATCGAACACCTTGCGAAGCGACTCTGACTTTATGTGCATGAGCTTTATATTCTCGCTCTCGGAGACCTCGACCTCGATTACGTAGCCTATACGAAGCGCCTTCTCAAGCGTAACATCGTCCTTCATGCCCTCTACTGCAATGCCCGAAAGCTTCTCGGTAAGGCGCTTAAGTTCGACAAGGCTTATAAGCGTCCTGCCAAACACGTTTGGAACGGTATCGAGCATTCTCTTTTGCGTCTCGAAGAACCTCGCATGCTCCTCTTCCTCAAGCGCCATCTTGCCCCAATCCACTCCGTCCTTTGTGCCAAACTTCTCATTAAAATGCTTATAGAGACGCGCTGCAACGCGCTCTATTGCCGCAAGCATCGTAAGCGCTTCCCTTGTGACCTCGTTATTTATATTTATCGCCATAGTCATGCCTCCTTGCTAAAAAAAACACTGCCCTAAAAAACACACCTATCCACTTCTCTATATTTTCATTATAGCACATTGACATTAAGAAAGCATTAAGAACCTTGGCAGTTGCGGTCACAATAGTTACAGTGGCCGTATTGTTGCAGTATGTGGTGCAGCTTGCTAACTTTGCCCTGCTTTTTGCTTAACGTGGTTTCGCATAAGCCCGGTGATACGCTGCGTGTGTTTCTCTGTGTCTATAAGTATGGCGTTAAAGCTGTTTTTAAGTTCAGGCGCCGTAACGCCAAGCCCCTTTAGAACGCCGCCTTCGGCAACGGTAGTTTCGAGCGTATAGGCAATCGATATCGCAAGCGTCATTGTTATGCCGGGTTTCGTGGCAGCCTGCTTTAGCCCCTGCACCTGGTTTAGAAGCCTGTCGAGTTCCTTTTGCGTTGTGCCGGTCAGCATGAACGCGCCGTGGCCGTCCTTCAAAAGCTCTATCTGGCGCTCGAAAAACTCGGCATGTGTTACCTCTTCGGCAGCGAGCTCTCTCCAGAGCCTGCTCTCATCCTGCCCTTTTAGCACGGCTGCAAAATGCGAATATATCTCGGCCGCGCACCGCTCGACATCGGCAAGCAGCTTTAGGGATTCGGTAAGGGTTTTTTTATCGCCATCCATGCTTTTACCTCGCTACACAGAGCATCTATCAGGCAAAAACAATTACACGGCCCCGACCCCGGACATAAATTCGATTCTCAAATATCGCGTCAGAATATAAGAGGAAGAAAGTTAAAACAAAAAAACAGCTGTAGCAATAAAAGACACCCTGCTCCGCATTACACTAAAAAACAACCTTGGCCAATTTTAACCACGGAATGTTCTTTATTACCACAAGTTAACATTAAATGCAATATCAAATACTTCGGAATTCTATAAAAAAAGTAACAACATCTTGGCCGGAAGGCGAAGCACCTCTGCCGGACGATGCGTTAGGCTGAGTGCTGCCTTGCCAGAGGCTGCTGATAAAAAGTCCTTGCTATCGTGCTTACGATCTCCATATGCTTTATGCAGTCATCTGTAAGCGCGCCAAGCCCTGTCTTTAATTCCGGCACGCTAATGGAGAGCACTCTCGCGATATTTCCTTCGTTCACAGCAGCCTCCATGGCCTGGGCAAGCGCTATGGCCTCTGCAGGCTCCAAATTTTTCTTCATGGCCAGCGGCTCGAGCGCATCGAACTGGGATGTAATCCTGTCCAACTCAGCCGATGCAACTGACGTAATCTCCCTTGCCTTAAACCCCGTGCTCCACTCTATAAGAGATGCGACCTCTGCCGCGTGCGTATCTTCTTCTTTCGCAAGGCTAAGCCATGCCTCGGAGCTGCCATCTTCTGCAAATTCCATTGCAAAATGCCTGTACACGGCTGCAGCGCGTTTTTCTATATGCAAAAGCTCTATTAATGCCTCTTCTACTGTCCTTCTTTTAGTCTGCATTATCCTGGATTCTCCTATCACTATAACGATTAAATGTCCTTATTTCGCCCCTGCCCAATAATGCGGACTAATCATACCCGATTTATCCATGTCTGTCAACTAAAAAAACTACCTCTTAGGGTAGTTTTTTTAACGGCAACAGAAATATCAAGAAAACCTTGCCGGCCGGCAGTAAGGCGCCCTATATGGCTGCCCTCATTTCGCCGACCGGCAAGGAAGAATCCGCGTTCACGGAAATAGAAGATAAAAACTCAAGATGTTTTTCGCAATCGTCTGTAAGGGATTTAAGGGCGCCGAGAAGTTCCGGCACGCTTACCGAAAGCACCCTTACGATATTACCCTCGGTAATGGAGGTCTCCACGGCAAGCGCTACGCCAACGGCCTCGGCAAGCCCGATGCCTGGCTTCTTCGCCGCTATCTCGAGCGCATCGATGCGGCCCAAGAGGCGTTCTATTTCGTCAGAGGCGGTTACGGTTACCTCGCGCCCGGCAACCGAGCCGAGCCACCTTAGCTGCGTTATAAGCAGATGCGCGTGCACGTCCTCTTCAACGGCAAGCCCTTCCCAGGCCTTTGAGCACGAATACCCTTTGAACACGGAGGCAAAATGCCTGTAGATTGAGCCTGCGCGTTTTTCAACATCCAATAAAGCCTTTAGCGATTCCTCGACAGTCTTCTTCCTTACCCGCATGAGATGTAGTGTCCTTTCCAGCGTTAGAGTGAGATGTCCACAAACAACCAGCCTACAGTGTCCGCAAAGTCGCAATGAATGATGAGCGGAAAAGTGTAGCAGACAGGTGGTTTGGTGTCAAGAGAAAAACTACCCGTATGGGTAGTTTTTTCAACGCCGTAAAAATATTCGCAAATAGTGCGTGGAAAGATACCGGCAAAATAACTGCGGTTATAAACAAAGCTTCGGCAGCGGCAAGCAAGGGCCGTAACATGGGCCGATCCCGGCCGATTTTAAAACCACAACAAAAAACCGCCCATTCAGGCGGTTTTCTTTCGAAGCAAACAAAAATCATTTATTACGAACAACCGTAAAAACTGGCGCCGACACGGCAGCGCTGTCCATACCGGCACCCTTGGCCTAACTATTTCAAATCGTACCCGTAATCCCTGGCAAGAGCAACCACCTTGCTTTTATGGCACACAGTGTCCTTTTGCATATTGGAAAATATCTTCGCAAGAGCATCCGAATACCCGGACAGTACCTGCATGAGCCCGGCCTCGAGAAGAGAAGACTCCAACTCAAACGTTATCTCGAAGGCCCTCTTTAAGTCCACGACGCCGCGCCTTATCTCACTCTCTATTTCTTCCATGCGGCCTAAAACAGCGTCCACGCGCTCTTTTACGCAATCCAGGGACGAAGGCTCCTTCAAAGCCTTATCGAAAATAAATGTGTTGAACCTGAAAAACTTCGCGTGCTCTTCCTCCTCTGCGGCAAGAGCGCTGAAAAACCCGCTCACCTCGCCGTTACCTGCAAAAAGCCCTTGCAGGGCGCGGTACACGCGCGCAGCCGCCAGCTCAAGTGACTCGCCGCACATGTGAAGCTCCTTCAGGTTTTGCCTGGCGTTAAAACCTGTTTTTCTTACACGCGAACCCATGTAAAACCGTCCGTTAGTAATCGGATTTGATACGAATCAGAGGAACATGGGACAGACCACCCATGTTACAGGATAAATAGTATCAAATTAGTCCTAAATTGTCAACACGTTATACTGCTCCGTAAAAACCTGCTTATCGGTAAACCGGAATATGTGGGCTGCGCTGTATGCGTCTTGGAAAAGATAATAAAAATTGCGTATTCATTGCCAGATATCCGAGCATGCAGCCGTAAGGTAAAGTAACTGCATGACGCGAGGGCGGGGGTATCTTTATTTAAAAACTATCCTCTTGAAAAACCTTTTGCCCGATTGTATGAGTACGTCCTTATCTGAGCCAAGCTCGGCCTTTTTATCGGTAGCCTTCTCGCCGTCTATCTTGACAGCTCCCTGCTCTATAAGGCGCATTGCCTCGGATGTCGATTTTGCAAGGCCGCTATCTGCCATTACCCTTGCAAGAGAAACCTTGCCGGAGGCCTTGCTTACTATAAACTCCTCTATCTCGTCCGGGATCTCTTTTTTTACGAAAAGATTATCAAATGCCTCCCGTGCCTTTTTCCCTTCGGCCTCGCCGTGAAATCTTGCGGTCAATTCCTCTGCAAGCTCTGCCTTGGCGGTCCTTGGATGAATAGCGCCGGATTTTATCTTCTCCGCCTTTTCAGGCTCGCCTCCAAGAAGCGCATAGTAGCGAAGCATGAGTTCATCTGATATGCTCATCACTTTACCGAATATCTCGGAGGGCTGCTCTGTGATGCCGATATAATTGCCAAGCGACTTGCTCATCTTCTGCACGCCGTCGGTGCCCTCGAGTAGCGGCATGGTGAGCACGCACTGCGGCTCCTGGCCCCACTCCCTTTGAAGTTCCCTGCCAACGAGCAGGTTAAAAAGCTGGTCTGTTCCTCCAAGCTCGATATCCGCCTTCAACACGACAGAATCGTAGCCCTGGAGAAGCGGATATAGGAACTCGTGCACTGCAATCGGCCGGCCTTCTTCGTAGCGCTTTCTAAAGTCGTCCCGCTCGAGTATTCTCGCAACCGTGTACTTGGACATCAGAGAAATCATGTCCTGCGGCTTAAGGGCGTTTAGCCACTCGGAGTTGAAAACAATTTCCGTTTTCTTCTCATCGAGGATTTTAAAGACCTGAGAGGTATAGGTCTTAGCGTTCCTTTCTACATCTGCCGAGGTAAGAGGTTTTCTCGTTTCATTCTTGCCTGTCGGGTCGCCTATCATGCCGGTAAAATCGCCAATCAGGAGAAGCACGTGGTGCCCAAGGTCCTGAAGCTCCTTTAGCTTTTGAATGAGCACCGTGTGTCCAAGGTGTAAGTCCGGGGCCGTTGGGTCAAACCCTGCCTTTACCCTAAGGGGCTTACCAGCCTCAAACGAGCGCGTAAGCTTTTTCAAAAGCTCTGCCTCGTTTATAAGTTCAAGAGAGTTGCGCTTGATTGCTTCAAGCTGCTTTTCGGGTTTATCGAATTTTGGCGCCACAAAAATTCATTCCTTTCAATTAGAAAAAGATAAATTAGATTAGCAAAAAAACAGCGCCATGTCCATCCGGGAAAACGCTGCATGCGCTACAGGCACAGGAACAAGGCATACGAACGCGGCGCCACGACCACAGCCGACAAAATACATATTGCTCGAAATAAAATCCATCGGACATAGACACAACCGCCTTTATAAGAATATGGTTAAAACTTGACTAAACTTTATCTGTTTACACGACATGGCTGCCTGAAATAGCTTGACTAAGCTAGCTGCATTTAATATAATTAATATAACTCTTGTTGGTTTAACCTTCCTGCTCAAGGGCTCTGCGTTGCAGCTTCGATATCTTTCATCCTGATTTTCAACACGTATTTTACTGGCAGCGGTTTTCTTCTTACGCCATACGGGACAAAAACGATGAAGAAGCTCCTCATACTCGAAGACAACAAGGAAACCAGACTGCTCTACGAAATCATGCTAAAGGAGTTTGAGCTGCGCATAACCCCGTCTGCAGAGGAGGCCCTATCGATAGTCGAAAAGGAGGGGGCTGATGCGGCAATACTCGACGTACGCACCTCTGACAAGACAATGGACGGCATAACGCTTGCCCACTTAATAGAGAGCCGCGGCATGAACATCCCAATCATCTTCATAACAGCATATGACAAGAACGAGCTCTCGCCTTGCAACAGGATGCGGCTAAAATACATCAAGAACCTGAAGCAATACAACGTAAAGCCGGTTACGCCAAAGGAACTGAGAAAAAAGATAGCAGCCATAACCGCATAAAGTCGGGTGCTACGGCCAGCTGCCTTACCCACTGCCTTACCGGGCAAAAAACAGCATCAATAGATATTTTTGTTTTATAACTTTCGGAAACAAACTATACCTGCAGCTATACCGTAATTACACAATGACGCGTGGCGGTATCTTCTGTAAACTTCCGCTTGACTTTCAGCGAATAATAGAGGATAATTTATGTCGTATTTATAGCTTTCAGTCATTAACCCAGACCAACGGCACCTCTAAACTTGCGGCGTTCTTTAAAACCGAACCCCGGGCGAAGTCGGTATGACAAGGCAAAAAAAGAAAATCCTTTTTCTCGACGACCAGGCGCACATGCGCAAGGTAATCCTCTACGCGCTAAAGGAGCACTTCGACCTGATTGTAACATCGAAGGCCGAAGAGGCCGTCTCTAAGATAAAAACCGACGATATAGACCTGGCGCTCCTCGACGTATACCTTCCCGGCGACACTGCCGACGGCATCGCTGTAGCGCACATGCTCGAAAAAGAACGAAATGATCTATCGATAGGATTCCTGACAGCCTATCCCCCGGAATCGCTCTCTGCCTGCGAAAGAAAGCGCCTCTCGCATATAAAGAACCTGAAGTTCTACAGCGTAAAACCGCAGACCCCGAAAGAGCTCATCGAAAAGATAAAAGGCGCAACCAACGCATAGGCGCCGAAGGAAACCGCGTCAGTGCTCCTCGACGTCCTTCCTGCATTTGGAATAAATATAGAGTCCGCCAAGAAATATCAGCACGAGAACGGCGTCGGCAAGCAGCACGGCAACGCCATGGCTCCATTCGGCCTCGCCAAGCCCTATCTTCATCTGCATTATGAGAACGCCCCTGATACTTGCTATTATGCCTATGTATATGAACGGGTTTAGCGAAAAAGGCCTTCTGTTTATCTGACGCGAGACCTGCCTGAAAAGCTCCATTATGATAAGAACGAACAGCAAATCGCTCACTATGTGCGGGATGGAGTGTCTGTCGCCCTGCAGAAAATCGGTAGCCCCCTCATAAAGAAGCAGTATGGCAACACATATTATGGCTATAGCAACGGCAAAGAGCACGATATCGTCTACTACTGCCGCGGCCCTGTTGGCAAAACCGCGTATTCCCTTGTTCATCAGCTCTGACATCGGTAAAACACCTCCCATTAAGTGCGCGCACCGGACGGGAACAATTGGCGCTGCCGGTAAAAACTACGCGATAAGCCGCCCTACATCGAGCAGCACCGTTAGCGCGGTTATAACAGCGAAAAGGATTATCCCTGCTACGGCAACAACTGCGTAGACCTTTTCTGGCACAGGCCTTTTTCCTATTTTCTCAACTGCTATAAGCACAAGCTGCCCGCCATCGAGCATCGGAAGCGGCAGCAAATTCATTATGCCAAGGCTCGCGCTAAGAAGCCCTGTAAAGAATAAAAACTCGTATGCGCCTTTGGAGAGCGCTGCCTTTGCCATTGCGGCTATGCCGATGGGCCCTGCTATCGAAGATGCTCCGCCCTCGGCGCCAAAAACTCCGGCAAGTGCCGCAAACGTGCCCTGCACTATACGCCATACCATTTCAACCGAGGCTGCGCCGGCATGAAATACGTCCATGCCCTTATAAAAAGCAAAGACCGTAAAAAAACAAATAGCAGCGAACGCGAGATTGAAAAGCGGCCCCGAAAAAGCGGTAAGGGCCCTACTGCCGGCAGAAGCGGCAAAATACTCGGCACCGTCGTCAGAACCGTCCTTTGAAAATCTCACGAACCCGCCAAGCGGAAGTAGGCGCACGGTAAACTCCGTCTCGCCGAGCCTGAAAAGGGTAATAAGGCGCGGGCTAAACGGGAACCCTAGCGAGAACTCGTAGACCTTTATCCCGGCCCTCTTTGCGGCAATATAGTGCCCAAGCTCATGCACGACAACGACCACTGAAAAAACGATTATGAACGCGACTATCGCGGTAATCATTTACTGCCTCCAAAACTATTTTAAGCGGCCTTTTCCTTTATCCTCGTAATCGAAACAGCCCTGCCGCTCTTTACATCCACCTTAACGAACACGCCCTGTAACTCGCTCTCGGTGCTCGCTATCTCCCACTTAACAGGCATACCGGTCAGGAACTTCTTTATGACAAGCTCCTTGTCAACGCCGATTACCGAATCAACCGGCCCGGTCATGCCCGCGTCCGTTATGAATGCCGTGCCTCCGGAAAGAACCGTTTCATCGGATGTCTGCACGTGCGTGTGCGTGCCGACAAGGGCGCTTACGCGGCCGTCGAGATGCCTTGCAAGAGCGCCCTTCTCACTCGTTGCCTCTGCGTGAAAATCGATGAAAATAACGGGCGTTTCCTTTTTAATCTCCGCCGCCATGCGCTCGGCGGCCTTGAACGGGCAATCGATGCTTTCCTTCATAAACACCCGGCCCGAAAGGTTTATGACGCCGACCTTTACCCCTGACGAAGAACTGAACACGCCGCAGCCCCTGCCCGGAACTGACTCCGGGTAATTCGCCGGACGAAGCAGCCGCTCGCACGAATCCATGGACTCGAGTATTTCCTTCTTATCCCAGATATGATTGCCGCTCGTAATGACGTCTATGCCGGAGCCTGTGAGGTCTTTATAGACCTCGGGAGTGATGCCAAACCCGGCTGCCGAGTTCTCGCCGTTTGCGATGATAAAGTCCGGCGAATAGCGCTCTCTAAGCCTCGGCAAGACATTATAAAAGACGTTCCTGCCGGGCTTGCCGATTATATCTCCGATAAACAGTATGCCAAACAGTCCGTCGCCCACCGGATACTACCTCGCAAACTCGGTTGACCGGGTCTCGCGTATGACGGTTACCTTTATCATGCCGGGGTAAGTGAGCTCTTTTTCTATCCTGTTTGCTATGTCCTTTGATAGAACCGTTGCGTAGTTGTCATCTACCGAATTGCTCTCGACAAGGACGCGAACCTCTCTGCCGGCCTGAAGCGCGTAGGACTTCTCGACACCCTTAAAGCTGTTGGCTATCTTTTCGAGGTCTTCGAGCCTCTTTATATAAGCCTCATACATTTCTCTTCTTGCTCCGGGGCGCGCGGCGGACAGGGTGTCGGCTACCTGCACAAGTATGCCGAGTATCGCCTCCGGGTTCTCGTGGTGCTGCCCGATTGCGTCAATCACGTTTTGCCTCTCGCCGTACTTCTTGGCAAGGTCGGCTCCGATTGTCGCGTGCGAGCCCTCGACCTCGTGGTCAACTGCCTTGCCTATGTCGTGAAGAAGCCCGGCCCTTCTCGCAAGTTTTGTCGGAAGCTTGAGCTCTGCGGCAAGTATGCCGCAGATAAACGAGACCTCAAGTGAATGCGCGTACACGTTTTGTCCGTAGCTTGTCCTGTATTTGAGCCTTCCGATGAGCTTTTGTATCTCAGGGTGTACGCCGTGGAGCCCGGTATCGAAGACCGCTCTTTCTCCGGCCTCGACTATGGCCTTCTCGACATCCGCCTCGACCTTGGTTACAAGCTCCTCTATCCTTGCCGGATGAATTCGACCGTCCTGAATAAGGCGCTCTATGGCGCGCTTGGCGACTTCCCTTCTAACCGGGTTGTGGCCGGAAAGAATAACCGCCTCCGGAGTATCGTCTATTATAATGTCTATGCCCGTAGCAGCCTCTATGGCGCGTATGTTTCTTCCCTCTCTGCCGATTATCCTGCCCTTCATCTCATCGCTTGGAAGATGCACTACCGAGACCGTCTTCTCGGCAACGTACTCGCCTGCATAGCGCTGTATGGCAAGGGCGATGATGTTTTTCGCCTTCTCGTCCGCCTCGGCCCTTGTCTCTTCCTCTATCTTTTTAAGGAGCTTTCCGGCCTCTATCTTGGCCTCTCCCTCCATGGCGTCTACGAGTGTCTTCTTCGCTTCCTCGGCACTCATGCCCGATACGGCCTCGAGCTTTCTCTTCTGCTCCTCTATGGCCGCCTGCGCCGCCTTTTCCGCCTCTTCGAGCTTTTTTTCCTTAGTAGCTACGTCGCGTTCCTTTCTTTCGAACTCAGCCTCTCTTTTCTCTAGCCCGTCGACCTTCTTGTCTATCTGCTCTTCCTTGTTAACGAGCCTTTTCTCGATGCTCTGTATTTCCTTTCTCTGCTCCCTTACTTCCTTATCGAACTCCTGCCTGCCCTGGAACAAGAGATCCTTGGCCTTAAGTTCGGCCTCCTTCTTTATCCTCTCTGCGTCTCTCTTTGCATCTTCAACAAGCGCCTCGGCTGCATCGTTTGCAGAGGCAAGCTTTGCCTCGCTCATCTTTTTTCTAAGGATAAACCCTATTACAACGCCTATCGCGATACCTGCCAGGACCGCTATAATGAAAACTATATCCGAAAATATCATGGTGAAAACTCCTTTCAACCCTTTTTATTGTGCAATCAAAACTCGCGGGCAACCCTGACTACCCGCTTCTCCGTTACGATGACGTCGAGCCTTACGTCATGGGGCTCGAGCCCTATGTCTTCACTGACGACCTGGAAGTCGTAAGCGAGCGCCGCCTTGATGCAGTCCGCGCCCTTTAGCGCCGCATCGTAGTACCCGAGCCCGTAGCCGACCCTTGCGCCCAATTCATCGAAGACGAGCCCTGGAACAACGGCACAATCGAGTTTAGAAGCCTCTATGCCCGGCATTCCCGGCGCCGGCTCTGCTATGCCGTAGCGCCCGCTTACGAGCTCATCTAACGATCCAACGCGGCAAAACGTTATGCCGCCCCTCTTCTCCGTCCGCGGATAGAACACCTCTTTGCCGTCTTTGATAGCGGCCTCGAAGAGCTCTTTTGTCGAGACCTCATTCATGACACCCGAGTACAGGGCTATCCTCCCTGCCCCGGCATATTCCGGCAGTACGAGAAACGCCCTTGTAATGGCACGGCTTAAGGCGCGCACATCGGATAACAACATGGCCTTACGCGCAGCGCCAAGCTTTGCTCTAAGCGTTTCCTTTTTTTCTCTGGCCTGATGAACAGCCGCGTCCGTACGCGACATGGCGTCGTGCCGGGGGCTCGTGGAAAAGGCTATAAGGTATATCTTGAATCTGCGGGTTATACGGTACGCGGCGAAAAACCCATCGCCGCCTTTACGTCAAACACCGGTTTTATGCTGCCGTTATATTTTCCAACCTCGCGATTTTTAACGCCGCCGCTTTTTACCCGGGCACGCCCGGACAAAGAAGCCAACCAAACCGTCCCGTAAGTTATCCGCAATTTCAATCTTTTTCCCCGCGAATGCCGTGTGCGGCACATTTTGAACCTGTATGAACAGGTGGCCGCCGGTGGTAACCTCTTTCGACGTCCCGTAAAGGGCATGCCGTCCAAGGACAGAGCCAGCTGCCTATTTTAGAGTATTGGTTCTAAAATACAGCCGCTATCACCAACACCGCAGGGAAGCTTTTCAAAAAAACAACCCGCTTCAAGATACCTTTTTTTCGAGTTGATCCACAAGTTCGCCCGATCTCTTCTCCAGCCTCTCGAGTTCGGTCTTGACCTTTACGAACTCTCCGGCCAGATTAAGCGCAACAAGAAGCGCTAAATCGAGCGTTGCCACCGCTTTTGTAGTTCCGCGCACTTCCTCTATCGTCCTGGCGAGGCACTCCTCGACGGCCTTTATATATTCCTCGCTCTCATCGCTCGTAACAGCGAGCTTATGCCCGAGTATGCTTAACTCAACCACTCTTTTCACGAGCGACCTCAAACGTTTTGGATAAGACCGTCAAGCCTGCTTAGCAACCCTTCGACCTTTTCCCTTACTGCCCCTTTCTCCTTTTCGTATTTTTTAACCCTGTCTCTGAGTTCGGCTCTCTCCGTGTCTTTACGCCCAAGTACTTCACGAAGCGCGGCCTTATCGGCCTCGAGCGAGGCGCAAAGCTTCAGAAGATGCCCTATCTTTTCCTCTAACGCGTCAAACTTCTGCATCTTACCCCTAAAAGCGGCGGCATGATAAACCGCCCTTTTAATCTGAATATATAATACGACTTTAAGGTATCTCTGTCAAGTCCTTGTAATAAGAAGCTATTTCATAAAAAAGCAGCGCCGCAACCCGAAAATAACAAAAAAAATGCCTGCGCGGCTTTGGGCTGCGCAGGCAACGGAAGACAAAATTAAAACGCACCGAATATCAAGGCCAAGTTTAGCCCCGGCAAGGCTCAGTACGCGTAAAGATTTCCGTAAGGCCTCTGGGATACGGGTAAAAGCTTCTTAAAGGGCTTCTTCATCACATCGGCAAGGTTGAGGCCAAAGTCCTTACAATAGTCCTCGAGATATTCCTTAAGAAGCTTATCGTCCTCCTCATCGGTCGCCATGATGCCGACTTCAGCGCCGCAAAGGTCCTTATCTATGTCGCCCCTTACATATATGACGCCGCCGTGCATGCCTGTGCCAAGATAATCGCCTACTATAGCCTCATTAGCCTTCAAATCCAGGCCAAGCAGTATAAGCACGCCTCCGGCCATGTACTCGCCAAAGAAATCTCCCGCCGAGCCGCCGACAATCACGACCGGGACCTGCTTCTTATACCCCTTCATGTGTATGCCAACGCGGTACCCGACACTTCCGCGCACGTGGAGCTTGCCGCCCCTCATGCCGTAACCAAGCACGTCTCCTGCGTTTCCTTCGACGATAACCTTGCCGCTGTTCATCGTATTGGCAATGTTATCCTGCGCATTGGCCTTTATCCTAAGCTCAGGGCCGTCCATAAAAGCCGCAAGGTCGTTACCGGGCACACCCTCGACGGTTATATTGACCTTCTTTCTTATGCCGTCGCCGATATAGTACTGCCCGTTGACGTTTTTAAGGATTATCTCCTTATCGCCTTTTTCAACGGCCTCTCTGACCTTTGCATTCAACTCGCGGTAATATACGCCTTTTGCGTCTATCGTGCTCATGTGTTTTTTACCCGTGCCTTATTATTTATCTGCCTGCGGCCTTTACGCCGAGTATATCGAGTGTCGCCGTATCGAGCCCCACGCCGCGAAGCCTCTCACGGCTGCCCCTTAAGCTCTCTACCGCGTTCACGCCAAGTGCGCCGAGTATTTCCTTAAACTCATGGCTCCATGCGTGTATTAGATTAGCAAGCCTCTCGGCAAATATCTCGGGATCGAGCCTTGCCGTAAGCTCCGGCCTCTGTGTGGTAATGCCCCAGGAGCAGTTGCCTGTGTAACACTTGCCGCACACCGTGCAGCCCATTGTAATGAGCGCTCCTGTTGCTATAGCTACGGCATCGGCGCCAAGCGCAATTGCCTTTACAGCGTCGGCTGCGCTTCTTATGCCACCTGCCGCGATTATAGAGGCCTCGTTCCTTATACCCTCTTCCCTTAGCCTATCGTCCACTGCCGCAAGGGCATGCTCTATCGGTATGCCCATGTGGTCCCTTATCGCCACGGGCGCGGCCCCTGTGCCGCCTCTAAAGCCGTCCAGATAAACAATATCCGCGCCTGCGCGCACAATGCCAGAGGCTATTGCCGCTACGTTATGCACGGCCGCTATCTTTACGGAAACTGGCTTATAGTTCGTTGCTTCTTTTATCGCGTATATGAGCTGCCTTAGATCCTCTATCGAATATATGTCGTGCTGCGGAGCAGGACTAAGCGCGTCCGTGCCGACCGGTATCATCCTCGTCTTTGCGACCTCGAGCGGGATTTTCTCTCCGGGCAGATGGCCGCCTATTCCGGGCTTAGCGCCCTGGCCTATCTTTATCTCGACAGCCACACCTGCGTTAAGATAATCCGGGTTAACGCCGAAACGTCCGGAAGCAACCTGCACGATTATGCTGTCCTTATAAGGAAGGAGATCTTCATGCAACCCGCCCTCTCCGGTGTTCATCAGTATGCCGCACTCCTTCGCGGCCATGGCAAGCACCTTCTGCGCGTTAAGGCTTATGGAGCCAAAGCTCATGGGAGAGAATATAAACGGCAGTTCTATCTTGATTTGCGGCGGCATCTTTGTCTTGACCTTCAAAGAACCGTCCTTGCCTCTCTCTACCTCCACCTTCGACGGCTTCTTACCGAGATAAGTCCTAAGCTCCATCGGCTCCCTTAGCGGATCGATGGAAGGGTTCGTGACCTGGCACGCGTCTAAAAGAAGATTATCAAAGAGCACGGGATAGGGCATATCGCTTCCCATGCCGGTTAGCGGCATGCCGCCTGTCTCCGCCTGCTTCTTTATGTTCCTGATATTATAGTAGCCCCAGTTGGCGTTAGACCTAAAACGCGTTGGGTTGTCCTTTATCTCGATTGCCTCGACCGGGCAGTAGTGGTAGCAGCGAAGGCACTTCACGCACTTCATCGTGTCGATAAGCACGCGGTCCCCGCCCCACGAATACACGCTCCAGCCGCAGTTATGGATGCATCTCTTACACCTGATGCATTTGTCTGTATCTATCGTCGCCAGGAACTCCGGCGGCGCAAGACTCTTGAACATGTTCTTGGCCTCTCTTGTAGTTAGTACCCTGTAATTTTATAAAGCGCGTAAAATACGCAAAAATCTGTCTCTTGAAAAAATCTGCAGCCCTTACTTTTCAAACTCCACTATGACCGGGTTTCCGGCCCTCGGTGTCCAGACCTTATCCAACTCAGGTGTTATTTCCCTTATTGCGCTCTCCTCACTCGCCATGTAGACAAAGTCGCCCTTTTCTGCGGCAACAAGCGGCCTGAGCTTAATTCTGTCGTTTATACCGACAAGCCCGCCGCTGTGGCCAAAGAGTATCGAGAACGGGCCGTTTAAAAGCGCGCTTGCGTAAGTTTGGCGAAGCGCGGTAAATGCCTCGCGCTCTGCCTCGGGCATCTTGTCTATGTTCTTCCAAAACGGCGCGGCAAGCACCGAGCACGCTGTCTTTATATCGAGCCCGTGCCTTCTTATAAGAAGGTCGAATGTATAGGCCGCGACCTCGGTATCCGTTAAAAGCGTTAGCTTATAGCCATACATCTCGAGATAACGCTTGTTGATGCCGTAGCTCGATATCTCGCCGTTATGCACAATCGACCAGTCAAGAAGCGTAAACGGATGCGCTCCGCCCCACCAACCGGGCGTATTGGTCGGGAACCGGGTGTGACCGGTCCAGATGTAGCCGCTGTATTCATCTAGCTTAAAGAACTTTGCTATGTCTATGGGGTTACCGACACCCTTAAAGGCGCCCATGTTTTTACCGGAGCTGAATATATACGCGCCCTCTATCTCGGAGTTGACCTTCATGACCGTTCTAACGACAAAGTCGTCTGCGGTCTGGCCGCCTCTTAGCATTGTCTTATCGGGCTTTACGAAGTACCTAACAAGCATCGGACTGATTACGATGTTCTTTACCGGTGCCGTAGGTATTTCCTCTATCTTCTCGATATCGTAGTTGGCCTTGAAAAAGTCCTCGGCCTCCTGCTTACTCGACGAGAAATCGTACATCACGTGGAAGGCGTAGCAGTCCTCGAACTCCGGGTATATGCCGTATGCCGCGTACCCGGCGCCAAGGCCGTTACCCCTGTCGTTCATAAGGCAAAGGGACTTGGTGATGTAGCTGCCGTCCACCTTCTTTCGCTTCCGGTTTATGAGGCCTGTTAAGCCGCAGCCCGATATGTCTTTCTGGTAATCGTGGTTCATGTTAAAAGGTTCTCCTTCTAAAGAAACGCCTCTCGCGGCGCGTCACGCCGCGCTTTTTTTCTTGGCCTTGTATATCTCTACCATCTTTAAAAACTCATCCATCCCGGACTTCGAAGGCTCCGGAAGCCCGAGCTTCTTTCTTGGCGGAAGTGCCGGCTCTCCAAGCTTTCCGGTCTTTGCAAACATCTCGTAGCCGCGCTTTACCTGGGCCGGGTGCACGCCCTTCTTTGTCGCGTAGAGGCGCATCGCTGTCATTGCGTTCTCGAAGCCGTAGTGCTGGTAGCATATCTCAACGCAGTGATGGCACTCGAGACACTGCCATATGCTCTTCGAATCGACCCACTTATCGTGCTCCCCTTTGACTATGTCCTTAACAACGGCCCTCGGGTCGTAGCCCTCTATATGGAGGCACGCCGGGCAAAGGTTATAGCACGCGCCGCACTCTGCGCATTTTTCCAAAAGCTTCATATTAAGCGTTGATTCGAGCATCATTATCCCCCCTTATCCCCTAAAAGGCCCCTTCCATGTTCATACCGCCCTCGAGCGTCGAGGCTGCGTTCTTTTTCTCCATCGCATTCCACTTCTCGAGAAACGGCGCCACGTCCATCCTGTGTCCGTCCATGCCGAGCTCTTCTGGCTTATAGCCCATGGCAAGCCCTAGAAGGTCTGTAAAATAAAGTATCGGGATGCTTAGCTTCTCGCCGTCCCTTGCCATGAGGAACTGATTATTGTCGAACTGCAAAAAGCACGACGGGCAGCAAAGCACCATGGCGTCCGCGCCTATGGCCCTTAATTCGTTTAGCTTAACACGCGCCATGTTCAGGGCTGCGTCGTGCTGGTCCACTCTATCGAGGCTCTGGCCGCAGCACTTAAGCTTGTTTAAATAACTAAGGCTCTCTGCGCCAAGCGCGCGTACGAGGTTATCGAACTTCTTTGGCTCAAGCGGGTCGTCGTTCTTTAGCGCGTGAGACGGCCTCATCATATGGCAGCCGTAGTGTATGCCTATCTTCATGCCCTCGAAGCCGCGCTTTATCTTCGCCTTTATCGCGTTTATGCCTACTTCGTCGTGGAAAAACGGCACAAGGTGCTTAAGAGAAGCAGTGCCATGGAACTCTCTGCCTATTTCCTTTAGAATCGAATTTACATCCGCTTCTTTCTTCGCATCTCCGTGGAGCTCGCCCTTAACGGTTGCGAGGTTCGAAACACATCCGGTGCACGGGCTTACTATGTCTACACCTTCTTTTTCCGCAACGGCCATGTTCCTTGCGGCAGTAAGGAGCCAGAGCCCGTGGTCAACGTTATTTACAAGCGACTTCTCCGGACAGCACGTAAAGCCGTCTATATCCCTATACGGAAGGCCAAAGCCCTTTAAAACCGTTCTTACCGATTTCTCTATAAAAGGGAAGCGCGCCTGAATGGTGCATCCCCAGAATATCGTAAAATCCTTCATTTCAAACCTTCTTTCAAAAGCGGCAAAACGCGGCCTCCTTTTATGGTATCAAAGGAAAAGGCCGCGGCCGTTGGTAAAACCTTCACTCAGTCCCGTGAAAAAAAACAGGCGGGTTTAAGTTCCCCCGGCTGACCCCGATTATGCCGGCACGCATGCCGCGGTCGGACAGACCTCGGCGCATTTGGCCGAATCGAAGTGCCCCTTACAGTCGATGCAAACCTTCGGGTCTATGGAATAAATGGGGTCGCCCTCGCTGATAGCGCCCACAGGGCACTCGGGCTGGCATACGCCGCATGCTACGCAATCTTCGGTAATCTTGTGAGCCATGATAGAGTCTCCTCTTTACGTTTTTTACACACAAAAGCCTGTGGCTTTATTTGTGTATACTGTATCCATTATAATACTCCTCATCAAAATAAAAGACAAGTGTTTTTTTGCTGCAGGCGGCTCTCCGGCCTTTGACGGCGCGACATGTACCGCTATAGTGTGCAAATCAAGCCCGAGGGCCGAAGGCGGGGCGTAGGCCGGGCCTTTACGCGTTCTATCGAGGCCGATTGGATTAAATAAAGTATCGTCAGCCACGATGCTGCCGTTTACTGTTTTTATGCCGGATTTCAGCATGTCTTTTACCGCATTCCTCAAGTCCGCTTCCGATAACAACGCATTGCCGCGGCCTGTTAGGTATAGGTTGCCGTTTAAGACGGTGTTCTTAAGTTTGGCGTCGCGGCTGATGTATGTGGTCATGTCGATTTTATTCGCGTGTTCGAGCGAAGCGCCTGAAGTAAATAGCTTTACGAGCGAGGCAGGGGTAAGCCCGCTTGCGCTCTCTGCAGCGCGGCTGCCTGACTTTGCGTCGTATATAAAGCTATTTGTATTTATGTCCATTACGCTCATGCTCCACTCTGCGCCCTCGGGCAAAAGCCCTTTTAACCGCTCCTCAAGCTCCGCGCCCTTGCCTACGGCAACTGCCGGAAGCAGGAATAATGCCGTAACAAGCAAATAATTCGTAAACCTCTTTTTCCGCATTCGTCATATACATTGTGTCGGTTTACTTCACGTTTTACTATCTATCACCCATCAAAAGCA
>Ga0224495_10000056_pt1 | contig 89057 bp, 72 predicted proteins | sample SF_Jul11_sed_USG_FD_168128 | JGI IMG/M metagenome (GOLD analysis project Ga0224495, IMG submission 168128) | Sediment microbial communities from San Francisco Bay, California, United States - SF_Jul11_sed_USGS_4_1 | ecosystem: Environmental > Aquatic > Marine > Sediment | place: USA: California...
TGCTTGTTACCTATGGTGCAGCTCAGGAGGACAGTCTTAATGTATTCGACCGTGCCAACGAGCTTCTGGAGAATCAGAAATACGATGAGGCTTTGAAGGCTTATGAATTCTTCTTGTACGAGAATCCTGACCACCATCTCGTGCCTGCTGCCAAATGGGCGATCGCCAACATATTTTTCACCGTCAAGCAGGACTACCATAAAGCGGCGATCGCGTATCAGAATATCGTGAGTAAACATCGGGATACGGGTTGGGAGATTTTCTCGTTTGACCGTCTGGGTTTGTGTTATGAGAGACAAGACAAGTGGGAAGAAGCGGCACGAGTCTACGAATCCGCGCTGGAAAGACTCGCCGAACCGGTTCATTATGAATTGGCTGAGGACTGGAACGATGCATTCAACTCGAAACTGCTGGCATGCTACCGAAGGCTCGGTAATCAGTCCGGCATGATAACCATCTATGAAAGATCGTTAGAAAAGGATCCTGACGGACCATGGGCACCACAGTATCAGTTCGAACTCGCCAGTGTTCATCTCGAAATGAATGAAACAAGGGAGGCAGCAAGTCATTATGCGAGGGTTGTGGATCGCTATCCTCTGTCTGGTTATGCCGAAAGGGTTCGGGCTGAACATTTTGATCTCTTGATATCGCAGCTTGGCTATGACTGGATGCCGTTTTCCATCTTCAAGACCAGCGTGGAATTGAGCCAGTCAGGTCAATTTGATGAGGCATACAAGGGATTTGACCGGGTGATCGAAGAGAAACAGGCGACGGGTATGGATTATGCCGCCAGGTTCCAGCAGGCATTGACTGTTTTTCGCAGAACCGGCGATGCTGTTGCCCTGAGCGATATCGTCAGGACAAAGCGGAATGAATTTCCTTACGGAATCGGTGGTATTACTGAAGAGCGGTTCATCGGTATTCTGGATGCCATTATTGAGACTGAGAAGGTTACTACTTCGGACCCCGAGAACGCGGAGGCCTACCAGCGCATGGCATCTGCTTACTACGAAACCCAAGCATATTATCCTGCGATCGAAACATACAAGAGGGCAATAGAACTTCACCCTGAGAATAATGGTCTGTATAACATGCTCGGTTATTGCTACATTGGTATAGGGGCGTATGATGATGCAATAAATACATTTGGCAAAGTGATAGAAACGTCGCCGGATGACCCAAATTCTTATGACAGTATGGCAGAAGCCTATTTCAGGAAAGGCGATAGTGAACAGGCGATTCGTTACTACAAGAAAGCTGTGTCGGTGGATGTCAACTTCACGAATCCATACTATATGCTTGGGGAGATCTATCATGATATGAACAAGGACGATGTAGCCAGAGATTATCTGCAGAGATATCTTGAACTCGACCCTGGTGGCTTCAGAGCGGATGCCGCTCGCATGATTCTGAGCCAGATACCCGTGCGGTGATCATGGTAGGCGGTAGTTAATGGGTTTTTAGAGTCTGGAGGATTGATGTCAAACAAACAAGATAATGCATTTTCAACCTTCTATGAATCCGTCCGTAACAACAAATTACTCACGCAGGATACTACACTCATGCTTCACCTGGCGGCGGCAATATCTGTTGGATGTGTGTCTTGAGTGAAAAATTACCTTGGCGTGGCCAGGGAGCAGGGAATCACTGACGACAAAATAGAAGTTGTACGTTCAGTGGTCATGGCAATATCTGCATGCAGTGTTGCCAATCGGGCAGAAACTAGCAGCGTGCTGCCAGAAAAACAGAAGAAGGCTTTTTCTGATTTCTACGAATCGACACAAAAGAATCAGGTGTTGGGATTGCGCACCACGCGATTGATCCAGATGGCAGCCGCATTCGTGAATGGCTGTCCGACATGAATAACTCGCTTGCTTGGCGTTGCCAGGCAGGAGAAGATAACAGATGATGAGATCGGGGTTGTTCTTGCGATTGCGATGGCGGTATATGCAGGGGGAGTGAGGGGTCGCACAAAGGATGCTTTCAAAGCTAACTGAGGTGTCATGAACATAAGGATCTTTGTTACCGGTGGTACTTTCGATAAGGAGTATAACGAGTTAACCGGGGAGCTTTATTTCAAAGAAACTCATGTTCCCCATACCCTTATGCTCGGCAGGTGCCGCGTGGCAGTTGATGTGAGGACGCTGATGATGGTTGACAGCCGGGAGATCAGCGATGAAGACCGAGAGACGATCGCGCGAAACTGTGCTAAGGCAAAAGAGGAGCGTATTGTTATCACACACGGTACTGACACAATGGTCGATACGGCCCGGGTTATCGCCGAACAGGTCAAGAACAAGACGGTTGTGCTAACCGGTGCAATGGTGCCCTATACCTTTGGCAGTTCTGACGGACTGTTCAATTTGGGCAGTGCCCTGGCATTTGTCCAGACCCTGCCGAACGGCATATATGTAGTAATGAACGGACGATATTTCCACTGGGATAAAGTGCGCAAGAATACAAAGACGGGTGAATTTGAGGAGATCGAATAGTCCCATTTAACATGCGGAGGGTAATACTATGCTTCGAAAGTATCTGACTATCTACTTGACCGTTTTGCTGCTTGTTTCGTGTGCGCCCCGGCACGATGATGGCGTCAATGTATTGATCCTGGCGCCGCAGAACCTGGGGGCGAATTATTATCTGCTGCGTGATGTCATTGAAGAGTACGGATGGAACGTGACGCATACCGGTGTCCTGGACAGCATTACACCCTGTCCATGGTTTGCCAATCACGGTCAAATCTATCCACTTATTCCTGATGTGAAAATTGAGGACCTGGAAGACATCGGACATTATGACTGTTTGATGATTGCCCCGTCAACCGGCAACGCGGCTCCGGTTGAATACCCGGTTGGTGATATAATTGACAGTCCTGAAGCATTACACCTCATCAGGCGGGCGGCGTACTACGGACTGGCCGTCTTCGCTACTTGTGTTGGAGTCCGGACACTGGCCGCTGCTGATGTCATAAGAGGACGTTTCATCGTCGGGTCGCCGAGATTCCGTCAAGAGTACATCGACGCAGGCGCCAATTATATTGGGCGTCCGCAAAATGATAACCCTCCGACAATTGACGGGAACATTATCACCTGTGCGCGAGGACAATACTACAATTATGCAAATGTGATGGCAATCGCTACCGTTATCGAGAGTAATCAAGGTCGAGGTCATAAAGATGTCTTGAACGCAGAATACATCAATGCAAGGGATGTTGATTTTGAGAGGGGTCATGTGGTCTGGGCGAAAAATTACGGCGGCGCCGGTGCCGATGGTGGTCGTGCCTTTTGCATGACGCGGGATGGAGGTTTTCTTCTCGTTGGTTATACCTTCGCGCCTGGTGCTCCCGATGCGGATATGCTGGTTATTAAGACTGATGCAGATGGCAACATGACCTGGTCCAAACGCTTCGGCGGCGCAGGAGCGGAATATGGTAACGCATGTACGGAGACCGAGGATGGGTATCTAGTACTTGGTTACACCACTTCATTTGGTGCTGGGTCCAAGGATGTCTATTTGTTAAAGATTGATGATGAAGGGAATGAGGTCTGGTCAAAGACATTCGGCGGGACGAGTTGGGACGTTGGTACGGCATTATGCCAGGCTGTAGATAAACAATATTTCATATGCGGTTTCACTCACTCTTTCGGCTACAGCGAAGAAGACATTTATGTTCTCAAAATTGATGCACAGGGTAATACTATTTGGTCCAAAACATTCAGCGGGTGGCGCATAGATATGGCTAATTCGGTTCACGCCACGGATGATGGTGGTTGCGTGATTGCAGCGAGTAGCGGCAGCCACAGTGCGAACACTGATTTCTATTTGGCAAAAATAGACGAAGCTGGTGAAAAAGAGTGGTCACAGTCCTACAATGCACTAGGTGAGCATGGTCATGGATTTGATTGGTGTAAGGGTTCTTCACCCGCCGCAGATGGTGGTTGGATATTGACCGGATATTCTGACTGTAATGATATGATGGATGTGGTGGTCGTCAAGACCGATTCGCTTGGAAATGAACAATGGCTGACCTCGTTTGGCAACAAACCTTTCTATGAATATGGCAATGCGGTATGTCAGGATGTTGACGGTGGTTACGTTATCGTTGGCATGACAAAAGCAATGGTTCGGCCGACCGAGTACAACAAAAGAACATATAATAATGATATGTATTTGGCTAAGCTCAATACTGAAGGTGCTATTGTCTGGGATAAGGCAATCGGCGGGCATGGCGTGGAATGGGCAAATGCGGTTCGTATGAGTCCCGACGGTGATTTATTAGTGGTTGGACATTCGGATGGTGGCGCTGCGGGTTCGCTTGATGTTCTATTGGTAAAAATCGAAGGTTCTGCAGTTAGCAGTTTTTGACCGGGAGAAGTTTGAAGAATATGATTCCGTTCGAGGGAGCGTTTCCACATTGCTCGTATGGATAATATCAACAGATTATTGAGGGGCGACAAGAAGGTCATCGCCAGGACGATCAGCGCTGTGGAGAATAATACGGCCGAGAATCTCCTGGAGAGTATTTTCCCCCATACCGGTCGTGCATACCATGTTGGCATAACCGGCCCACCAGGTGCGGGTAAATCGACGCTGGTCAGTGCGATCGCAAAGCGGCTGCTTGCCGAGAAAAAGAAGGTTGGTATCATAGCGGTCGATCCTAGTTCACCTTTCTCCGGCGGGGCGCTACTCGGTGACCGGGTGCGCATGACCGAGCTTGCCTTAAATGAGAATATATTCATCCGGAGCATGGCATCACGCGGCAGTATGGGGGGTCTTGCGCAGGCAACGAAAGACGTTGCTCTCGTGCTTGATGCTGCGGGTATGGACTATATTCTCATCGAGACGATTGGTGTCGGGCAGGTTGAGTTGGATATTGCACAAGTCTGTGATACGACCGTCGTTGTATTGGTCCCGGAATCAGGTGATAGCATTCAGGCTATGAAGGCGGGACTCCTGGAGATCGCCGACATTATGGTCGTCAATAAGGGTGACCGTGAAGGAGCCGAACGTTTCATTACGGAGCTAAAGTTCGCTTTCGAAATGAGAGAACAGCACGCCGGGTGGGATCACCCGATTTTGAAGACAACTGCAACAAAGGGTGAGGGCGTGGAAGAACTCGTTCTGGCGATGGAATCACACGCCGGTTATTTGACGAAAACAGGGAAATTGGAGCATGAAAGAAAGAGAAAATTGTTGATCCGCATGCACGAGCTGATCGAACGGATGATAAGGTCGCATGTGGAGGCGAATGTAATGCCTAAAAATGATATATCCGGATTGCTGGAAAGTATGTACAAACGTCAGCTCAATCCCTATCGAGTCGCAAAGAATATCGCTCGAAGGATCATCAGGGGTAGCCGGTAGGAGGTTTGTATGAAAAGGCAAGAATGGAATGAGAAGTTGAAGACGTGCGAGGAGAGGCATGTGGAATTCACGACCGTCTCCGGTGTGCCGGTGAGAGTGCTGTATACGCCGGATGATATCGCCGATATGGAACACAATAGAGATTTGGGGTATCCCGGTGAGTTTCCATACGTGCGAGGTGTCTACACTAATATGTATCGGGGTCGTCTGTGGACGATGAGGCAGTTTTCAGGTTTCGGGACTGCCAAGGACACCAACCGGCGTTACAAATATCTCCTGAAACACGGCCAGACCGGTTTGTCAGTAGCGTTTGATTTTCCGACGCTTTACGGACGTGATTCGGACGATTCCTTTTCCCACGGGGAAGTAGGTAAATGTGGAGTGGCAATAGATAGTCTGCGCGATATGGAAATTCTTTTTGATGGTATCCCTCTCGACAGGATTTCCACATCTATGACTATCAATCCTCCTGCGGCAATGTTATTGGCTATGTATATTGCAGTAGGAGAAAAACAGAATATTCCTGCGAGAATTCTTACCGGCACCATTCAGAATGATATGTTGAAAGAGTACCAGGCCCAGAAGACATGGATCTACCCGCCCGTGCCGTCGATGAGGATTATTTCTGATATTCTCGAGTATTGCTCCGAACATGTCCCTAAGTGGAACTCGATATCAATTTCCGGATACCATATTCGTGAGGCAGGTTCGACTGCGCTGCAAGAGCTCGCCTTCACGCTGAAGAATGGTTTCACGTATGTGGAGCAAGGTATCAAGGCAGGTCTGTCCGTGGATAAATTTGCTCCTCGTCTTTCATTTTTCTTCAATGCGCATCTTGATTTTTTCGAGGAAATAGCGAAGTATCGCGCGGCGCGAAGGATATGGGCACGTATGATGCGCGAGAAATACAGCGCTGAAGATCCGCGGTCCTACTTGATGCGTTTCCATACACAAACTGCAGGATGCACGTTGACCGCGCAGCAGCCTGAGAACAACATAATTCGTACTGCTTACCAGGCGCTTTCTGCTGTCCTCGGCGGCACTCAGTCCCTCCACACCAATTCAATGGATGAAACCTACGCCCTGCCAACGGAGAAGGCAGCGAAGATTGCCCTGCGTACTCAGCAGCTATTGGCCTACGAGGCGGGTGTGGCCAATACGATTGATCCGCTGGGTGGCTCATATTATGTGGAATCCCTGACGAATGAACTGGAGAGAGGTGCCTACGAGTACTTCGCAAAGATCGACAAGTTAGGTGGTGTGATCCCGGCAATTGAAAAGGGATTTTTTCAGAAGGAAATATCGCGAAGCGCATACTCATACCAGAAAGCATTGGAGCGAAAGAATAAATATCATGTTGGTGTGAATATTTTTGAGGAAGAAGACAAAGCAGAGATCGATATATTGAAGATATCACCGCAGGTTGAGAAGGTTCAAAGAAAAAGGCTCAGAAAACTCAAGAAAGACAGGAACGGCAAGCGTGTAAAAGAGAAATTGCTGATGTTGCGAAAAGCGGCAAGAGATGGTGAAAACATCATGCCGCGGATTCTCGATTGTGTGCGTGAGTACGCGACACTCGGTGAAATGTGTAACACATTGAAGGAAGAATATGGTGTATATCATGAGCCGATCATATTCTAGAAATTTCGAAATGCGAAATTGTTTTCGGGAGGTTTTATGAGTGGTAAGATTCGGGTTTTAGTTGGCAAGCCAGGTCTTGATGGACATGATCGGGGAGCAAAAGTCGTTGCTGCAGCGTTGCGTGATGCGGGGATGGAGGTAATATACACTGGTTTGCATCAGACCTGCGAGAGTATTGTTGAAGCGGCAGTGCAGGAGGATGTGCAAGTCATCGGTCTTTCGATCCTGTCGGGTGCACACATGACGATTTTCCCCAAAATATTGAAGTTGCTGATGGCCAAAAAAGCTACTGACATACTAGTGATAGGCGGTGGTATCATCCCTGTCGACGATATGAAAAAACTTCGGAGAATCGGTGTGCGCATGCTCTTTGGCCCGGGAACGTCGACCTCTGAGATTGTGTCGTGGATAAAGGACAATACCTGTGAACCTAAGAAAACTGCGGCGCAGAAGAAAAGAACAGTCCGGAAGAAAGTCACCAGAAAGAGAAAGAAATAGATGAAGTTCGGCAAATTTGAATTATTTCCGATATCTGATGGATACTTCTGGCTCGACGGAGGATCGATGTATGGCGTTGTGCCTAAGGTCTTATGGGATAAGGTCTCTCCGGCCGATAAACAAAATAGAATTAGACTTGCCATGAATTGCCTTTTGATAAGGACAAACGACAAACACATACTAGTAGATACCGGGATCGGTGAGAAATTCGGTAGAAAGCTGAAGGAAATATACAGGCTTGATCGTGACGTGAATTTGATTACATCGCTGGCTCGGTACGGAATCAGCCCCGAAGATATCGATTACGTGATCAATACTCATCTCCATTTTGATCACTGTGGAGGCAATACCTGTAAAAACGTCGGGAAGTATGTTCCCACGTTTCCCAAAGCGAAATACGTCATACAGCAGCAGGAATGGTTTAGTGCGCAGAATACGGATGAGAAGACAAGATCAAGCTACCGGGTCAGTGATTTCCTGCCGCTGGAAGCGGCCGGACAGGTTTTGTTTGTCGACGGTGATTTTGACATTATGCACGGCATAAAGGTCTTGCTTACCAACGGTCACACACTCGGTCATCAGTCGGTGTTGATCGACGGCGGCAATGGCAGTGCACTGTATCTCGGCGACATCATACCCACGGTTTATCATCTAAAGCCTCACTATTTGACTGGTTTTGACCTGTATCCTGTTGATCTCATGTTGCGGAAGAAGGATATAATCGAAGCTGCCGTTAAAAACGACTATTTACTGATCTTCGAACACGATCCGAACATCGTTTTTGCACGCTTGAGGAAAACCGACGGCGTCTTGAAAGTGGCAACGGTCGACGGTGACGGCAATCGAGGTGGTGAACGGAAGGTAAGGAAGGCTGTAAAAACCCGTCGCCGGGGAAAAAAGCGACCATCAAAGTGAACTAAGGGATGCATTATCGCCTACGCTGGTTTGTGCAAATTTGCTGGTATGAATTATGTTTGAGTGACTTGATTATCATCGATTATGTTTTGCCCGGTGATTTGGTGAAGTGGGAGGATTGATGAAAGGCGACGACAAGATCAAGAGCCTCGAAGAGCTCGAGAAGGAAGCGCTGCTCGGTGGTGGTGAGGAAAGAATAAAGGCACAGCACGATAAGGGCAAGCTGACCGCACGGGAACGTGTACATCTGTTGCTCGACGAGAATACTTTCAGGGAAACTGATAAGTTCGTAACCCATCGGTGTGCTGATTTTGGTCTTGACAAGAACAAGGTGCTCGGTGACGGTGTAGTAACAGGGTACGGCCGAATAAACGGTCGAGTGGCGTGTGTTTTCGCTGAGGATTTCACAGTATTCGGCGGTTCTCTGTCTCTGGCCTATGCCGGGAAGATAGTGAAATTGCAGGATTTGGCAATGAAAATGGGATGTCCTATCATTGGTCTCAAAGATTCAGGTGGGGCACGTATTCAGGAAGGTGTAGACAGTCTTGCGGGTTACACGGATGTTTTTCTCCGGAACGTACTCGCTTCTGGTGTTATACCACAGATATCCGCGGTAATGGGTCCCTGTGCTGGAGGTGCGGTATACTCGCCAGCGATGACCGATTTCATAATCATGGTTGCCGGTTCCTATATGTTTCTGACCGGACCCGATGTCGTTAAAGCCGCGACACATGAAGATGTTACGTATGACGAGCTTGGTGGTGCAATGGTTCATAATGAGAAATCTGGCGTCGCGCATTTTGCGGTTGATTCGGAATTGGAGTGTATCGAACTCCTGAAGAAACTGTTTTCATTTATGCCTCAGAACAACTTGGAAGATCCACCATCTCTTGAACCAACCGATGATCCGAATCGCATGGATAAGAGTCTTGATACGATCATACCGGAGAGCCCTAACAAACCATATGATATGCTTGAGGTTATTAGAAAGATCGTAGATAACGGAGATTTTCTTGAGGTACACAAACATTATGCACCGAATTTGATCGTTGGGTTTGCTCGTTTCAATGGCAAAGCCGTCGGGGTTGTGGCTAATCAGCCCGCAGTTCTGGCAGGAGTTTTGGGACGAAACTCAGGCATGAAGGGCGCGCGTTTCGTTCGTTTTTGTGACTGTTTTAACATCCCGATCGTTACTTTTGTAGACGTCCCCGGATTCCTTCCCGGCACGGTACAGGAATGGGGCGGTGTGATCAAAAATGGAGCGAAGCTGCTTTACGCTTTTTGTGAGGCTACGGTTCCGCGAGTGACGGTCATTACCCGCAAGGCATATGGCGGCGCGTATTGCGTTATGAGCTCCAAACACACACGTGCCGATGTGAATTTTGCGTGGCCGAGTGCAGAGATTGCGGTCATGGGACCGGATGGTGCAGTGAAGATTCTCTACCGGAAGCAGCTGAAAGAGGCAAAAGATCCGAAGGCTCTGGAGAAAAAACTCATAGACGAATACACGAAGAAGTTCGCCAACCCATTTGTCACGGCCAGTAAGGGGTATATAGATGCTGTAATACGACCATCGGAATCAAGGCCCCGCATCATCGAATCTCTAGAAATGATAGAGAACAAGCGCGATTCAAATCCTCCGAAGAAACACGGGAATATACCACTTTAATATGCATAACATGCAGGATCGCTATACTCGCAGTAAACGCTGTAGCACTACGTTCGCCGTATCATTGCATTCGAAGGAGACGTCAGTGCGAGCATATGCGATGCTGCGAGGGCGGAGTGCCCGGTACTGCGAAGTTCAACTGGAGTTGAATTGGTTCTGCGAATCCGTTGAGGATGATACTGCTTTTTTGAGGAGATCATGTTCAATAAGATCTTAGTTGCCAACCGAGGTGAAATTGCGGTGCGGGTACTGAGGGCATGTCGTGAAATGGGTATCCAATCCGTAGCCGTGTACTCCGATGCAGATCGTAACGCCTTGCATACGCGTTACGCAGATGAGGTGTATCATCTCGGCGCGGCGCCGGCAACCGAAAGCTACCTCAAGATAGATAAGCTTATTCACGTCGCCCGAGAATCTGGTGCCGAGGCGATCCATCCAGGATATGGGTTCTTGGCTGAGAATACTGGTTTTGCGCGTGCTTGTGAGGAGAGCGGCATCGTATTCATCGGTCCGAACAGCCGGGCCGTCGAGCTGCTCGGCGACAAGATCGAGTCAAAGCGAACGATGAGCAATGCAAATATCCCTGTTATTCCGGGGAGTGAGGGTCCGGTCGTAAAAGAGGATGACGCCCGCAGGATCGTTGAGGACATCGGATTTCCGGTGTTGATAAAGGCTGCCGGTGGCGGTGGCGGAAAGGGTATGCGCGTCGTTCGTGAAGAGCAAGATCTCGGTAGCGCGATGAAACAGGCAGTGGGTGAAGCAAGGTCGGCGTTCGGCAATCCAACGATATTCATTGAGAAATTTTTGGAATCTCCACGGCATATTGAGTTTCAGATCCTTGCCGACAATCACGGCAATGTTGTACATTTATTTGAGCGCGAGTGTTCGGTGCAAAGGCGCCATCAGAAATTGATTGAAGAATCTCCATCCACCGTAATGACCGCTAAGTTAAGGGCGAGAATGGGTGAAGCAGCAGTGAAAGCGGTGAAGGTATCGGGTTATAACAATGCAGGCACGGTGGAGTTTATGGTAGATAAGGATAGGAATTTCTATTTTCTTGAGATGAACACACGATTGCAGGTTGAGCATCCCGTCACGGAGTTGATAACAGGTATTGATATAGTCAAGGAACAGCTCAAAATCGCGGCCGGTGAACGTTTGAATCTGACTCAAGATGATATTCGTATGACAGGTGCTGCGATCGAATGCCGCATTTCTGCCGAGGATCCTGAAAACGACTTTGCCCCATCCACCGGCAGGATCTTAGAATTGATCGAGCCGGGCGGTATTGGCGTGAGGGTCGACAGTGGGATCTATGAGGGATTCGAGGTTCCCATTTACTACGACCCCCTGGTCGCGAAATTACTGGTCTGGGCTCCAACAAGACAGGAAGCTATAATGCGCATGAAGAGAGCATTGAGCGAATACGTGATCAGGGGAATCAAGACTTCGATACCTTTTCATATTCTGGTCATGGGTCATCAAAAATTCATCGAAGGTGACTATGATACCACTTTCATTGATAAGGTTGTGAAGAAGATAGAATACAAAAAGCATCACCATGATGTGGCGGCTATTTCGTCGGTGTTGGGCAGGATCTTGAGCGACCAGCGTGCACGATTGCCGCAGAGTAAGGGAGGCAGGACCGCTAACCCGTGGAAGATGTCGGGGCGTAGAACAATGATGGATCGAGGCTAGTATGGCATACATGGTTGATGTTGATGGCAGAGAATTCCGTGTGGACGTCAAGAAGGAAGACGGCCGCTTAATCGTGTCTCTTAACGGTGAGGAAGTGGACGTCGAAATCGCCCATGAACAGGGTTCTCAATTGATGCTCATTGTAGAAGACAGGCCTTTTGCCGTCGTCGTTGAGTCTGATAGCCAGGTGATTGTGAATGGTGAGGCTTATACGGTTGATGTCGTCGACGAGCAAATACAGCGTATGATAAAGGCGAGTCCAGAATTAGCACATAAGAAGGAATTGGCTGTTAAGGCGGTTATGCCGGGTCTGGTAGTAGAAGTCAATGTGCAAGAAGGTGATTTTATTAAGAGCGGCGACGGATTACTCGTTATCGAAGCGATGAAAATGCAGAATGAAATAAAAGCGGCCCGCGACGGTTTGCTCAAAATGATCAACGTCAAACAGGGACAGACCGTGAATACTGGTGATACATTGCTCGTTATCGAGTGAGGGCATCATGCACTCGCGCTGTCTCTGAATACTGTTAATGAGGGATTATGATATTTTCACCTGAGGATTTGAGGGATTTCATACACGAACGGGATTTGGGCAAGCCCGGTGAGTATCCGTTTACCCGAGGCATCTATCCTTCGATGTACACGGGCAGGCTCTGGACAATGCGCCAGTACGCAGGCTATGGTACTGCCGAAGAGTCAAACAAACGCTACAAATACTTGCTTGCTCATGGCCAGACCGGACTATCCGTCGCATTCGACTTACCAACTCAGATGGGCTATGATTCGGACAATCCGCTGTCCGAGGGCGAGGTCGGCAAGACCGGCGTGGCGATCGACAGTCTTGCAGACATGGAGATTCTGTTTGACGGTATACCCCTGGACAAAGTCAGTACGTCGATGACCATCAATGCTACTGCTGCGATCATTCTCGCTATGTATATTGTGGTTGCCGAAAAGAAGGGCGTGAGTCCATCTGTGCTGGAAGGAACCGTACAGAATGATATCCTCAAGGAATATATTGCGCGCGGTACCTATATCTTCCCGCCTCTTCAGTCGATAAACATGACCGTCGATATTATCTCTTATTGCAGCAGAAATCTGCCAAAGTGGAATACGATATCGGTGTCTGGTTATCACATAAGAGAAGCCGGTTCGACGGCTGCGCAGGAGGTTGCATTCACCCTTGCGAACGCGATTTCTTACGTGAGGGCAGTGATCGATAAAGGGGTGCTGGATATTGATGAATTCGCGCCGCGTCTTTCGTTTTTCTTCAACGCCCACGTTGATTTTTTCGAGGAGGTGGCAAAATTCCGTGCCGCAAGGCGTATATGGGCGAAGGTGATGAAAGAAAGATTCGGAGCAAAGAACCCGAGGTCATGGATGCTGAGATTCCATACTCAGACCGCGGGGTCTTCGCTCACCGCACAAGAACCGTTGAATAATGCGATCAGGGTAACGCTTCAGGCCCTGGCTGCGGTGCTTGGAGGTACCCAGAGTCTTCATACGAATAGCTTCGACGAGGCGCTCTCGCTACCGACGGAGGAGGCCGTGCGCCTCGCATTACGTACTCAGCAGGTCATCGCGTATGAGAGTAACGTACCAAAAGTCATTGACCCCGTGGGAGGTTCCTACTACATTGAATCTCTGACCAATAGAATGGAGGTCGATGTCAATCGTTATCTTGAGGAAATAGACGGGATGGGGGGGTCAGTGAATGCCATTGACAACGGCTATTTTCAGAAGGAGATACACAAAAGCGCGTATGAGCATCAGCGGGCGATGGAACGCGGCGAGGTTAATGTCATTGGTGTAAACAAATTCTCAGATAACAGGTCGGCAAAGAAACACACAACGATGAGAGTATCGCCGGAGTCTGTACGTAAGCAAAAGGCAAGGACAGATGGGATCCGGAAGAAGAGGAATAAAGCAGAAGTGAAATATGGGCTTGAGATACTGCATCAGAAAGCGATGTCAGGCGAAAATCTTATGAATCAGATCATCGCTTGCGTCAGGAACTACGCAACTGTTGGTGAAATCTCCGACATCTTACGTGGTGTTTATGGTCAATTCAAGGAAAGACCCATATTTTAGATTTACACAGAGCTTAATAGAAACAAGGAGGATACATGCAGTTTGGTGTCCCTAAGGAGATACCACCATTCAAGGGAACCGATGAGTATCGCGTTGGTCTTTCGCCAATGGGCGCCCAGGAATTGACACTATGCGGCGCCAAGGTTTATGTCGAGAGCAAAGCGGGGGAAGGCGCGGGCTTCTCGGATGGAGATTATGAGAAAGCCGGAGCGACTATAGTATATTCGAAAGAAGAAGCCTACCGGCGGGCGGAAATCCTGCTAAAGGTAAGAAGACCCCAACAGGATGAATATGATTTCATCAAAGAGGGTCAGGTGATCATGGGTTTCATTCATCTGATAACGGCACGCAAGGAATTTCTGAAAACGATTTCGGACAAGAAGATCACGCTTGTCGGATATGAAATAATGCAGCAACCAGATGGTCGTCTTCCAATTGTCATACCATTCAGTGAAATGGCGGGTAAACTCTCGGTGCAAATTGCCGGAAGGCTTCTGGAATCTCCGCATGGGGGGCGGGGTATATTACTAGGCGGCATAGCAGGTATCCCGCCTGCCGAGGTCGTCATTTTGGGCGGTGGTACGCTTGGCTGCAATGCGGCAAAGACGTTTGCTGGCACCGGTGCCAACGTCTACGTGCTTGATGTCGATCGTAATAAGCTGGACCATCTCGCCTGTCATTCGACGAATATGAAAGTCACGACGCTTTTTGCCACGAGACACAACATTGAAAAGCTTGTGAAATTTGCCGACGTCGTGATCGGCGCTGTTTTGTTACCTGGTAGGCGGTCGCCGGTTCTTGTTACGGCTGATATGGTCAAGACAATGCGTAGAGGTTCGGTGATCATTGATTTCTCGATTGACCAGGGGGGATGTATCGAAACAGCGAAGATATCGCCGAGCGGAAAGTTCATCTACACGGTCGATGATGTCATTCACTTCTGTATGCCTAATGCGACAACGCTGATCGCTAGGACCGCTACCCACGCACTCACATCGAGTGTTTTTCCTTATCTTAAGATGATCACGGAAATAGGCTTTGAAAAAGCAGTACACGAGAATAAAACCCTTGCCAGAGGTCTTTACGCCGAGAAAGGCGAGATAAAGAAGGAGTTCCTGCCATGAGCTGGTTTGACGATTATAAAAAGAAATTGTGTTCCTTCGAAGAAGCCGTATCTGTAGTAAAAAGTAAAGACCGAGTTTATATAAGTGGCAATGCTGCAACGCCATTCCGATTGACCGAGGCGCTGGCTCAGCGAAAGGATAAACTCAGCAATGTTGAGATCACTCATGTGCTTCTCCTCGGTGATGACCCTCTGTCAAAACCGGGTATGGAACCACATTTCAGGCATAATTCACTTTTCGTCGGACCGGCCGATCGTGCTGCTGTCAATGACGGCCGCGCTGATTATACACCGGTGTTCCTATACGAGATACCCACACTATTCTACAGGAATCTGCTGCCTCTCGATGTTGCGTTTCTTCACGTATCGCCACCAGATGAACATGGATTTGTGAGCTTGGGTGTTGAGTGTCTGGGTTCGAAAGCAGCAGCAGAGACGGCAAAAATAGTTGTTGCCCAGGTGAATGACCGCATGCCAAGGACACTCGGTGATTCATTTCTTCATGTTTCGAGATTCGCGAAACTTGTTGAAGTTTCGGATGAACTGCCTGAATTGAACATTCCGCCGTTTACCGAAGTAGAAAAGAAGATCGGATACCATATTGCCAGCCTGGTGGATGACGGGTGTACGCTCCAATTAGGTATTGGTGGTATTCCCAATGCTGCGTTGAAGGCAATGTTCAGTAAAAGAGACCTGGGGATTCACACCGAGATGGTCTCTGACGGTATCGTCGAGGCGATAAACGCAGGTGTGGTTACTGGGTCAAAGAAAACGCTGCATCCGGGAAAAGTGATAGCAACTTTCTACTTCGGCACAAAGGATCTGTACGATTTTATTGACAACAATCCGATATTCGAAACACATCCTACAAACTACACCAACCATCCGTTCATTGTAGGTCAGAACGAAAAGATGATCGCAATAAACTCGGCCATTGAGGTGGACCTTACTGGACAGGTGTGCTCAGATTCGATCGGAACGCGTATCTATTCCGGGTTCGGTGGCCAGGTAGATTTCATCCGTGGTGCTGCTCAGTCTAAGGGTGGTAAACCGATCATCGCGCTTCCTTCCTCAGCAAAGGATGACACCATTTCAAAGATCGTGCCTACACTCAAGGTCGGGGCAGGGGTGGTTACAACGCGAGCAGATGTTCACTACGTTGTCACGGAGTACGGCATTGCTTACCTGCACGGAAAAAATTTGAAAGAAAGGGCTAAGGCGCTGATCGGGATCGCTCACCCCAATTTCCGTACAGCGCTTGAAGATGATGCCAAGAAGAGAAAGCTCATTTAAAATCGGATTGTCGGTTTTGGGTCACGATGCCCGTATCGATTTAAAGGTTTACGTTAATCGTCCATACAAACGTAACCGTAGTCCGCTTGATGGAACGGGTTTCGTATCCGACAACCGTCTTACGATCTTTGTTATATTAGCTCATGTCTAAGCTAAAGGATGAATATGGCAGTAAGTAATTCAGTGATGTGCAGATTCTTCTTACTTACTACTTCCTGCTCACTACTTTGTATTATATGAAACTCGAACATATAGGTATTGCTGTTAAGAGTATTGAGAGTCATCTGAAAACCTGGCGTGACACTTTTGGTTTTCGTTTGAAGATGATCACGGAAGCTCCGGAACAGAAAGTGAAAGTGGCCATGCTTGATGTCGGAGGAGTGACCGTTGAACTCTTAGAACCGACAAGCAAAGATAGTACGATTCAGAAGTTCATCGAAAAGAGGGGAGAAGGTCTGCATCATTTGAGTTTTGAGGTCGAGGATATCGAAAAGGCGATCGAAGATCTAAGGAGCAAGGGCGCGAGAATGATCGATGCAATTCCCAGGAAAGGCGCACATGCTGCTAAAATTGCATTTATTCATCCTCACTCTACTGGAGGTGTTTTGATCGAGTTAAGCCAGAAGTAGAATAGTGATTAGGAGGTGTGATGCATATCGAAACAGATGTTGTGCACGGTGGTCAACATCCGGATAAACATACCGGAGCCTTGTCACCGCCAATCTATCAAACCTCCACTTTTGTATTTCGTGACGCCGACCACGGCGCCCGATTATTCAAGGGGGAGGAACAAGGTTATATCTATACACGGATCAGTAATCCGACGATTGAGCTTCTTGCGTCGAAGATCGCTTTTCTTGAGTCCGCGCAAGCAGGGTCGGTATTCGCATCGGGCCTCGCTGCAATATTCAATGTTGTTGTCTCGGTCGTCAAGTCGGGAGAGAACGTCGTGTCAGACGATACCATTTACGGAGGGACGTATACCCTTTTCAAGAACGTGTTGCCTAATCTTGGCATCGAGGTTATTTTCGTTGACGCAAGTGATAGCGAGCAGGTCACGGCTTCGATCAATGAACGTACCAAACTCATGTTTGTCGAGACCCCAGCCAACCCAACATTGAAGATTATTGATATCGCTCAATGTGCAGAAACGGCATGTAGTAGAGGTATACCCCTGTGTGTGGATAATACTTTTGCCACACCTTACCTTCAAAAACCGATCGAAATAGGGGCTGATATCGTTGTCCATTCTGCAACGAAATACTTCGGCGGCCACGGCGACATCATAGGTGGTGTTGTTGTGGGCAAGCAGGATTTCATCAAAGATATGTGGAAGAGCGCAAAGGACATAGGTGCTTGCATATCTCCATTCAATGCCTGGTTGATACTGCGAGGTTTGAAGACATTGGCGGTCCGTATGGACAGGCACTGTATGAACGCGCAGAAGGTTGCTGAATTTCTTGCGCAGCACAATAAGGTAGAACATGTTTACTACCCGGGATTGAAATCCCATCCTGGATATGATGTCGCGTGCCGTCAGATGCGTGGGTTTGGGGGGATGGTTGGTTTTGATGTTAAGGGCGGCAAGGAAGCCGGCAAGGCGATCATGAATTCGGTGAAGTTATGTACTCTTGCGGTCAGTTTGGGTGACGTCGATACTCTTATTGAGCATCCCGGATCAATGACTCATTCCGGGTACAGCGAAAGTGAACTACTGGAAAGCGGGATCAATCCTGGATTTGTTCGTATCTCAATCGGTCTTGAGCACGCTGATGACATCATCGAAGATCTGGACCAGGCTTTGGAGAGGATATAGATAACTTGCGATGATAATGGCAGTTGTTAAGAAATGCGGAGGAAATAATGAATGAGGGCGTACAAAAGTACGTGGACAAGGCGAAGAAGGCTCTTGCCGAGCATCGTCGATATATTGATGAGGAAGTGAAGAAATGGAAATTCGATACGATTGCGGTGCACGGTGCGTACTCGGTACAGGAGGCGATAGAGAATAATCAGGGTTCTATCATCGAACCGATATTCATGAGTTCATCTCAGGCCTTCCGCGACAGCGATGAAATGGAAGCAGCATTAGCTTACTTGATACCGTCGTGGACGTACAGCAGAATTCATAACCCGTCTATTGGTTATCTCGAAGCTACACTGGCGTTGCTTGAGGGATATGGTTTTAGCGGCGAGACAGGATGCACTGTTGCGTCGTCAGGCATGGCTGCCATCGCCAGCGCCACTGACCCCTTTTTGGTCAAGAAGACTAAAGTATCCAGCGAGGCGATCAATTTTGTTTCTAACGCACAGATATACGGAGGGACTTTCCAACAGTTCAATATCCGCAAGATGCAAGAACGCGGTATCGAGTGCCGCTGGGTCGTAGAGCCTAACAGCATCGATGAATGGGCATCGAAGATCGACGGTAACACCCGTTTTCTTTTCGGTGAGCTTCCTTCGAATCCTGGCTTATCGTTCTTCAATCTCAAGAAGGTCATTGACCTCGCGCATGAACGCGGAATTCCCGCGATCTTTGATACAACGATAGCAACACCGGCGTTGCTGCGGCCCATTGCTCTGGGCGCTGATATTGTAATACATTCGGTAACCAAAACGCTCACTGCGAGTGGTTTTGGTATTGCGGGAGCCGTAATTGCACGAAAGCAAATCGTGTCCAATGTCGATAACGATGAGATGAAAGAAGATTTTGCGACGTATATTAAGCTGCTCCCAAACAGGGATGTTGGGTGGTGTTTGTCTCCAATGCAGGCGATTCTGACACTCAATGACATGCGGACCCTGCGCTCTAAGATGGATATTCTTAGTCAGAATTCGATGAAAGTCGCCGAATTCCTTGACGGTCATCCGAAGGTATCAGCGGTTAACTATCTGGGTTTGAAAAATCACCCCCTTCATGAGGTTGCTGCAAAATTTCTCTGGCTTGTCGACGCGGAATACGATGATCAATACAAAAAGCAGGTTAACAGATATGGCCATTTGATGTCATTCCAACTGAAGGGCGGTATTGCGTCGGCGCGCACTTTCTTCGATCATCTGAAGCGTATCTGGCGCGCAACCGATTTGGGACGGATCAAATCGGTGGCTACGATACCATCGATTTCCACCCATCAGCAAATGGGTGAAGATCTGCGTTCCATGGCCAGCATTCCTGTAGATTTGATAAGATTGTGTATCGGAGCCGAACATCCGGATGATATGATAGTCGATCTGGAACAAGCGCTCGAAAGCACATAAGCACGAAGCACTAAATCCTAAATTCGAAACAATACCGAATGACCAGAATACCAAATTCAAAACCGTTTTGAACATTCGTATTTAGGATTTGTTTAGTATTTCGATATTAGTATTTTGGATTCTCCATTGGAAGGAGGTTTGATGGTTGGTATTGTTGGATATGGTTCTTATCTACCCAGGTTCAGAATAAAGGTTGATGAGATTGCCAGGCAATGGGGTCGTGATGCAGAGGCCGTACGAAGGGGTCTCTTGCTGAAGGAAAAAACGGTCCCCGCTCAGGACGAAGACACGATTACGATATCCGTAGAAGCTGCCAGAAATGCCCTCCGCAGGGCAGAGATAGATCCTGCAGATATTGGTGCTGTCTATATTGGTTCAGAATCTCATCCTTATGCAGTGAAACCATCCGGTACTGTCGTTGCTGAGGCACTTGGTATAGTACCGGAAGTGCATGTTGCTGACTATGAGTTTGCGTGCAAGGCTGGTACCGAGGCAATGTTTGTAGCCTACAGTCTTGTCAAAGCAGATCAGATGAAGTACGCGTTGGCGATCGGTGCTGATACATCTCAAGGCGCCCCTGGTGATGCCCTTGAATTCAGCGCATCTGCGGGCGGTTCCGCATTCATATTCGGCAAGGAAAAAATCGTGGCCGAATTGCATCATACATACTCCTACACGACCGATACGCCTGATTTCTGGCGTCGCGAGGGAGCTTTCTATCCCTTACACGGCGGAAGATTCACCGGGGAACCTGCATATTTCAAGCATATTTTAGGTGCAGGTCAGGGTATACTGAAGAAGAGCGGTCTTAAGGCTTCGGATTTCAATTATGCGGTTTTTCATATGCCAAATGGGAAATTCCCGTTGACCGTCGGTAAGAAGCTTGGCTTCAAGAGGGAACAACTCGAACCAGGGTGGATAGTTCCTCTTATGGGTAATACATACTCAGGCTCATCGCCAACAGGTTTTTCGGCGACGCTAGATGTTGCCAAGAAAGGCGACATGATCCTCCTCGTTTCATTCGGTTCTGGTGCTGGCAGCGATGCATTTGTCTTCAAAGTTACCGAGCGAATAGACGAAGTACGGGACAGGGCAGACAAGGTCCGTGATATGCTGGAGACGAATCGTATCTACTTAGACTACGGCCACTATGCAAAATTCCGCGGTAAGATAATAATGAACGACTGAATAAAGGGGGTACAGATGCGTGAAGTTGTTGTTATTGGTTGTGGCATGACAAAATTCGGTGAACTTTGGAAACAATCCTTGAGAGATATTTTTGTGGAAGCAGCGTTAAAAGCCATCGATGATGCAGGGGTTGACCATATTGCTTCTATGTATGTAGGTTCAATGACTCCCGGTCTATTCGTGGGGCAGGAACATGTTGGAGCTTTGATGGCAGATTATCTCGGGACACCACAGATCCCTGCCGTAAGAGTTGAATCAGCTTGCTGCTCTGGTGGCATGGCATTTCGTCTCGGTTTATTCGAAGTCGCTTCCGGGCATAGTGAGGTCGTTTTGGTCGGAGGCGTTGAAAAGATGACCGATGGTGCAGACGTTACCTACGCCCTGGCAACTGCCGCTGATCAGGAATATGAGGTGTACCATGGTGTAACATTCCCGGGTTTGTACGCGATGATCGCGAGAGCACATATGCACAAATACGGTACAACCCGGCAGCAACTTGCATTGGTTTCGGTCAAGAACCATCATAACGGAGCGCTCAATCCAAATGCGCAGTTCAGAGGCGAGGTCACGGCAGATCAAGTAATCAAAGCAACTATGGTGGCTGATCCTCTTACAGTGCTCGACAGTTCTCCGGTTTCAGACGGGGCGGCGTGTGTGATTCTGGCATCGATGGATATTGCTAAAAAAATGAAAAAGCCGGCCGTGAAAGTGCTCGGTACTGGCGCGGCCACTGACACGCTCGCACTCCACGCGCGTGAGGACATAACTACGCTCAAAGCAGTCAAGAAGTCGGCTGAAGCAGCTTACAAGATGGCGGGTCTCAAACCTTCAGATATAAACCTTGCCGAAGTTCATGATTGTTTCTCGATCGCCGAGATATGCATCATCGAAGAACTGGGTTTCGTTGAGAAGGGAAAAGGCGGTTTGTTCACGGAGCAAGGTCATACCGCGTTGACTGGCAAGATTCCGGTGAATCCTTCGGGCGGGTTGAAATCGAAAGGACATCCGGTCGGTGCCACAGGTGTCGCGCAGGTAGTTGAGGTCGTCGAACAATTACGCGGCGATGCTGAAAAGCGCCAGGTCAAGAACGCGAAAATCGGTTTGACCCAGAATATGGGTGGTTCAGGTGCGTCATCGGTAGTTCACATCTTCTCAAATGCCTAGATGCCAAAAAAACTGAAGACCTAAATGGCCAAGAAGTTAAATAATAAGTATAGCATAAGTGATGAGTTGAAAGAAAGAACATTCTCGGACGGATTCAGGTATTTACTTTGATTCAGGAGGTATAATGCCATCACCAAGATATCATAGAGAAATGCCTCAGAGATACCGGCTTGAGGCTGCAAAATGCAATGGCTGTGGGCGAGTCGCTTTTCCCCCACGTTTGGTGTGCAATTGCGGGTCCCGCGAATTCAAGGGAGAAAGGATATCGGATTACGGTAAGATATTGACTTTCACGACAATCCGCGTTGCTCCAAAGGATTTTGAGACGGAAGTGCCCTATAGCGTAGCCATTGTAGAATCAGATAATGGCGTGAGGTTCACGACGCAAGTTGTTGACTGCCAACCGGAAGAACTGAAGATCGGCAAGAAAGTGAAGTTTGTTTTCCGGAAATTGTACGCAGAAGGACACACCGGTATTATATGCTATGGATATAAGGCTATACTCGTTTAAGACATTGTCATTTGTCGTACGGTTTGGCTGCCAGTATGGTTTTATGTCATTGTTAATGGCCGAAAGACCGTGGACAAATGACCAAACGGGCTGCGATGACGCATAACAATCAACCTTAGACTTTAGGATTATTATGTACAAAATTGAATCGAAAATAAGCACGAAGAGCGCAGAGTTCAGGGAAAACAAGACCGTCATGGAGGAGGCCGTACGCACCTTGAAAGAGCATCTGGAAAAGGTCAGAGAGGGTGGCCCCGAGTACATGCACAGGAAACACAAGGAAAGAGGCAAGTTGTTTGTCCGTGACAGGCTCAAACAGCTGTTCGATCCTGGCACTCCATTTCTCGAACTGAGCAATCTGGCGGCATGGGAGATGTATGATAACGAGCATCCTTCAGCCGCGATTATCACCGGTATAGGTGTCGTCCATGACCGTGAAGTGATGGTTGTTGCTCACGATGCCACGGTAAAAGGTGGTACCTATATTCCGGAAACAATTAAGAAGCACATTCGCGCGCAGGAGATAGCGATTGAGAACCGGCTGCCGTGTATTTATCTGGTTGATTCAGGCGGGATATTCCTTCCACTACAGGTTGGAACTTTCCCGGACAAATATCACTTCGGTAGAATATTCTACAATCAAGCGCGCATGTCCGCGGATAATATACCGCAGATATCAGTAGTGCTCGGTTTCTGCACCGCCGGGGGTGCCTATCAGCCAGCGATGAGCGATGAGGTGGTGATTGTCAAAGGAGTAGGCACTATATACATCGGAGGACCTCCTCTGGTAAAGGCGGCAACAGGAGAAGTCGTCAGCGAAGAGGATTTGGGTGGCGCCGATGTTCACTGCCGTATCTCAGGAGTTTCAGATCACTTCGCAGTCAATGATGAACATGCTCTGGAGATAACGAGAAATATCATTGAGAACCTTCCGAAAACTGGGAAATACTCTCTCGACCGTGCACAGCCGGTAGAACCTGCGTACGATCCTTCGGAACTCTATGGTATTATCCCGAGCGATTTGAGAAAACCCTTTGATGTGCGCGAAGTCATAGCGCGCATTGTGGATGGCAGTGAATTCCATGAATTCAAAACCCTTTACGGCACGACACTGGTCTGCGGTTTCGCGAGGATCATGGGATATCCGGTTGGCATCCTTGCGAATAATGGAGTTTTGTTTTCTGAATCTTCACAGAAGGGAGCGCATTTTGTCTCGATGTGCTCAGTGCGGAAGATACCCATTCTCTTTCTTCAGAATATCACAGGCTTCATTGTCGGCAAACGCTATGAGCACGGTGGCATTGCCAAGGATGGAGCCAAATTGATCCATGCTGTAGCAAACTCGCAGGTACCCAAGTTTACCATTATCATCGGTAATTCTTACGGCGCAGGCAACTACGGAATGTGTGGCCGTGCTTATGATCCACGCCTGCTTTGGATGTGGCCGACGGCAAAGATTTGTGTGATGGGTGGTGAACAGTCCGCGGGGGTATTGACCGACATCAAGGTCCGGTCTTTGATTAAAGAAGGAAAGAAACCAACCGAAAAGGAGATCGAAGAGATCAGAAAACCGATACTGGCCAAGTACGAAAATGAGTCAAGCGCTTACTATTCGACGGCACGGCTCTGGGATGATGGTATAATCGATCCCAAGGACACGAGAGTAATATTGGGCCTTGCCATTTCCGTGTCGCTGAATGCACCGATACAAGACCACAGGTTCGGAGTGTTCAGAATGTAATCTCTAATGAAAATACGAAGCACGAAATCCGATTCCGCAGCTACTCAAATCTTAGATCTGATTGTATATGCGAGAATACCCGTAAGGGTGAATTCTAAACAATCTCAAATGACAGAAATCATAAATTCGAAACGTTTTGGTCATTGTGAATTTGGATTTGTTTCTAATTTCGATATCAGGATTTCGAATTTAATATGAAGGGGGTAGTGTGGCGAAGATCAATCTGAAGAAAATTATCAAAGAGATCAAGGAACCCTGGCAACCCAGGGATATTCTGCACGTCCATGATACCGCACTACGGGTGGCAAAGATCGACGGCGCATATGATTGGCACGTGCATCTTAAAGAAGATGAATTCTTCTTAGTACTAAAGGGCAAGATATATGTTGATACTGAAAAAGGTTCGACCGAGGTTAAGGAAAATGAAGGGTATCTTGTGAAAAAAGGTGTAAGACATCGTTCGCGCGCAAAGAAACCAGCCTGGGTATTGCTGATTGAGCCAGTGCTTACTCGAACGAAAGGCGATATTGGTTAGTACCTATATAACATAACTGTGTTAAGAAGGGCTTACTATGCAAGAAAAAAAGTATGAAACGATACGCTGCGAGGCGAAGAAAAATATTGCGAATGTGGTATTTAATCGTCCGGATGTGCACAACGCCTTTGATGATGTAATGATCCGCGAGCTGGCCGAGGTGTTCGATCAGCTGGCAATGCGATCAGAGGTAAGGGCGGTCGTTCTGACCGGTGAGGGTAAGTCATTCTGCGCGGGTGCCGATTTAAATTGGATGCGCAGGGTCAAGGATTATTCGTATGAGGATAACCTGCGAGAATCACTGGAGTTATCTGACATGCTCTACAAGATCTATTCTTGCCCAAAACCGACGATTGCGCGAGTTAACGGCGCCGCGATTGGCGGCGGCACAGGTCTTGTTGCTGTATGCGATATTGCTGTAGCTGCTCGCAGCGCCAAGTTCAGTTTTAGCGAGGTTAAGCTTGGATTGATACCGGCTTGCATATCGCCTTACGTTATTAAGAAATGCGGTGAGGGTAAGTGCCGCGAATTTTTCCTAACAGGCGAGAGATTGTCTGCAGATAAGGCGTTATCGGCCGGATTGGTGAATGCCGTGGCCGAGCTCGAAGGGCTTGATGTTGTGATCGATCAATACCTGGCGCAGCTAATCTCCAGTGGACCTGAAGCAATAGCAACGTGCAAGGAACTTCTACGCAAGGTACCGCAGATGTCATACGATGATTTGAAGAGGTACACAGCCGAGATTATTGCCCAAATACGCATTTCTGAAGAGGGGCAGGAAGGCATGGCAGCATTTTTAGAGAAGCGCAAACCTGAATGGACAGAATGAAGCGCTGGATCACGCCGCTCGCAGTAAACGCAGTAGCACTTCGTTCACAGTATCATTACATTTGCAGATAGAGGTCCGATACTGCGAAATCAACTAAAGTTGAATTGATACTGCGAAGCCATCATGGATGATACTGGATTGTGAGGAATTATGTTCAAAAAAATATTGATCGCAAATCGTGGTGAGATTGCTATAAGGGTAGCCAGGGCATGCAGAGAACTTGGCATTTGCCCGGTCGGAATATTTTCAAGTGCGGACGAGTATTCCAGACATCTGCGGCACATGGACGAAGCGTATCTCGTGGGTGATCCTCCTCCTCAGGAAAGTTATTTGAATATACAAGCAATCATGGCCGCAGCGGAAGAGGCAGGTGTTGATGCGATACACCCAGGGTATGGATTCCTTGCTGAGAACCCGAGATTTGCAGAGGCATGTGAGGCGAGTGGCATTGTATTCATAGGTCCTAGTTCGAAGGCGCTTGCTCTGGTCGGTGACAAAGTTGCGTCGCGGAGCACCGTTAAGAAGGTTGGTGTTCCCATCATACCGGGTATGCAGATTGCCGAAAGGGAGATGACTTCTTTCAAGAAAATTGCCGAGCAGGTTGGCTATCCGGTGATTGTTAAAGCCTCGATGGGCGGTGGCGGTAAAGGCATGCGTATTGTCCGCACCGAGAAGGAACTCGAGGCAAGTATCGAAGCAGGGAAGAGAGAGGCAAAGAGTGCCTTCGGTGACGAAACCGTCTATCTTGAAAAGTACATCGAAAGGCCGCGTCACATTGAATTTCAAATACTCAGGGACAAGCATGGAAACACGTTGCATTTGTTCGAGCGGGAATGTTCAATACAGAGGCGCCATCAGAAGATAGTGGAGGAGACTCCGTCGACTGTCCTCGATGCTGAGCTGCGTCAGCGCATGGGCGAAGCAGCCAAAAAGGTTATCGAGGCTTCAGAATATACCAACGCTGGTACCGTGGAATTTTTGCTTGATGAGAGCCGCAACTTCTATTTCCTCGAGGTCAATGCCCGAGTCCAGGTTGAACATCCGATTACTGAAATGGTCACGGGAGTTGATCTTGTCCGTCACCAGATAATGATTGCAGCGGGTTCTAAAATCGATCTTAAACAAAGCTCGGTCGAACAACGCGGTCATGCGATCGAAGCAAGGATCTACGCCGAAGACCCTGAGAATAACTTCTTGCCGTGTCCTGGGAAGATTCTTTTTTTGAATGAACCAGATGGACCCGGGGTGCGAGTTGATTCTGGTATATATCAGGGGTGGGACGTCCCGCCGTATTACGACCCAATACTGTCGAAGTTGATCGTCTGGGCAGAGAACCGCGACATGGCGATAAAGCGCATGTCCAATGCGCTGAATAATTATGTAATTCTGGGTATCAAGACAAATCTTGGTTATTTAAAACGTATCATGGGGACCGCAAAATTCATTGCGGGCGATTATCACACGCATTTCATCGATGATAATGCTTCTGAATTGCGCATGGCTGATGATAATATTCAGGCCGCTATTGCCGCAGCTTCACTGATAGCCATGGGCAGGAAAGAGGGAGAAAAAGCCCTTATTCAGAGTGGTGACATACGACGATCGACGACACCGTGGCAGGAGATCGGAGATTGGGAAATCTGCAAAAGATAAAGGACAACATATGATAAGGTATGTTTCTTTTGGTGAATAGGGTAATATGAAATATCACTTGCTGTATTTGAAAGAGAAATATGACGTTGATGTCCGCAGCGGGGAAGATGAATTGGTCGTAACAATAGGTGACCAAAATTACACGGTTAACGATTTCATCATGCGGGAAAACTCGGCCAGCTTTAGAATGAGAGACAAGACGTATAGAATATTTTTTGCGCGAGATAATGCGAAAATATACGTTTCACTCGGTGGTGAATACTTCACTCTGGAGTTAAGCAGCCGGGCAAAGTACGGCTCAGAAGGAGGAGACCAGCAAGGAGGTAATGTCATTACTTCTTCGATGCCGGGATTACTTGTCAAATTGCTGGTGAAGGTCGGAGAGAAGGTTAAATCGGGGGACACGCTCGCGATCGTTGAAGCCATGAAAATGCAGAGTGAACTCCGTTCACATATTGATGGCGAAGTGAAGAAAATCAACTTCAAAGAAGGCGATCAGGTGGACGCATTCGTACCGATTGTCGAAATTGAAAATTCGACAATGACATAATCGCAGTATTGCTTCGCCCGCAGGAGACGCAGTATCGTTACACTCGCAGTAATCGCTTGTTTCTTCGAAACATGAAGTTCAAATACGAAGAATTGGAGGTCTGGCAGTTAGCCATAGAACTGATAAAAGCTATGTATGTGCTGCTAGAGAAATTCCCGACAGACGAAAAATATGATTTAATCTCGCAGGGTAAGAGGGCTGTGGTGTCAATTGCCCTGAATATCGCTGAAGGTAGTGGACGGCACACTGATCGTGACTTCAGCCTCTTCATAAATAGGGCAACTACATCGTTGCTGGAGGTCGATGCAGTATTGAAGGTTGGAATTGAACTGGGATACATAACACCGCAGGATTATTCTATTATTGATCCGCTGATAGAGAACGAGTATTTCAAACTCATTGCCTTTGATAAGTCACTCAGGAAGGGCTCCAGTACAAGATGAAGGTATTCACATTGAATTCTTGTGAGGCAAACAGGAGCGGTACTGCGAGTCCCGTCTTTTCGGGACGATTTTGCGAATTCGGTTTGGCGAATGATACTGCGAGCAAAGTGATTTGGACGTAAGATATGCATTTCTTGGCAATAGTTGCCTCTGAAAGGCGTAACGGTAACAGCGATCTGATAGGTCGTCTTTCTGTGAGATACGCATTGAAATCCGGTGTAGATTCCGGTGAGGTAGCATATCTTAAGAATTTCAGGTTAGAACAGTGCCGCGGTTGCCTGAAGTGTCTTGAAAAGAAACAAAAATGCTGTATTGATGATGACCTTTACAGATTGCTCGATATCATCCAGGAGGCGGATAGGCTTCTGGTGATCGCACCGGTATATGTTCTTGGTATTCCGGGCAAGCTGAAGATGCTACTGGATCGATACCTGGCGATTGCTGGGTACCTGAGCGCGCAAAGTGTGGGGCCCGGAGCAAGCATTGGCGTCGCCGCGCTGCCTGATTGGCATCAATTCCAAATACCCCTCACGAATCTTGTGCTTCTCGCATTGGGCAGGCGTATCGCAGACAGTATTGTGCTCTACGGGGCAGGACCCGGCGAGGTTTTGCTCAATGGAAGTATCACAGAGCTTTCTGTGCTGGTTGACAATCTGATAAATTGTCAGAATGGAAAGTACGATTCGACCGTCGCACAGAGATGTCCGGTAGATTATAACTGTCTGTTTGAACGTATCGAGGGTGATCGATTTCGCTGCCCAGTCTGTCTCACTCCTGCCCGGTTGACTGACAATGGATATTACTTTGATGCCGACGATTTGAATTGTCATCGCTGGACAGGGCAGAAACTTCAAGAGCATTTTGAGAATTGGGTACTCAAAACAAAGCCCAGATTCAAATCCATGTTAAAGGACATAATAAAAAAGAAGAGAGAAATGGGGATTTGAGTGAGTTCCGAAGGTGAAAACAATATACACTTCGTGTGTACGCGTGACGAAGGTTGGCAGATCGTCGAGAAGAACAAAAGATACTGGTTATCGAACTGCGGCTGCCGGGAGCAGAGAGGGCGGTGCAAACGGTCCAGGATGGACATCTGCCTTGACTTCCAGGAACGTAATACAGGAGGGGGTTCAAATCTGCACGAGGTACGTAAGGAAGAGATAGAAAGAGTGTTTGCGGAAGCGAAAGAGAAGCATCTTGTGGTTAGGCCTTTCCGTGATGACCAAGACAGAACCCGGGTTGCGGGTATTTGTTTCTGCTGTGACGACTGCTGCGGATATTTCCTGGATCCGAGAGAGAAATGCGATAAGGGAAGATATAGAGAAACTACTGATTTAGATAATTGCACTCATTGCAGTGAATGTGTTGAAGTATGCTACTTCGGTGCACGTAGCATGGTTGATGGTAAATTGGTGGTTGCGGCGGACCGATGTTACGGTTGTGGTCTCTGTACCGACATTTGTCCGACAGGATGCATAGGGATGGTCGTCAGAAGTACGGTCACGAACAAAATAAAAAAGGAGGTTTGATGCCGTTCGAATTTATTATTGCTGAGAAGAAGGACAGAATAGGTTTTGTGAAAATAAACCGGCCTGATGTATACAATGCGGTCAACGTCGAAGCGATTGTCGAATTAGAGCATGCGGTGCAGACATTCAATTGCGATAAGGATGTTCTGGTTGTTATTATTACAGGAGAGGGCAAGGCCTTTGTTTCGGGATCTGATATTTCCCGACTTGCTCAGATGGAGTCGATTGAAGCTCGCGAGTACAGCCAGATTGGACAACGTGTGCTTTCTTTTATTGAGAACATGGAAAAACCTGTTATCGCAGCCGTGAATGGGTTTGCACTTGGTTCGGGGTGCGAACTTGCAATGGCGTGCGACATCAGGATTGCTTCAGAGAAGGCAAAATTCGGTCAACCCGAGGTAAAATTAGGATTGATCCCAGGTCATGCCGGCACTCAGCGGCTCGCGAGACTGGTTGGTTCCGCAAAGGCCAAAGAATTGATATTCACCGGAGAGATGATCGATGCCCAAGAAGCCCTCCGAATAGGTCTCGTGAATAAGGTTGTAGCACCCGAGGCACTGCTCGACGAAGCCACGAATTTGGCAGCAAAAATAATGGAGGTCGGACCGACCGCCGTGCGTTTTGCCAAAACGGTCATTAACCGGGGTGTTGATGCAAATTTGACGACAGCGACTTCATACGAGACCGAAGCGTTTAGTATTCTTTTCTCCACCGAAGAAGCAAAAGAAGGAATGAAAGCATTCCTGGAGAAACGAAAGCCTAATTGGTGTAAATGATTGCAGTTTTGCTGGAGTCGTGCAACATAATGTCGTAGCGCCGCAGATTGCTAGCTATTGACGATAAGCTGAAAAATACTGGCAATGTATAGACGATATGATAAAAGAGCTGAATCGGCTGACCGGTGGTAAGACAGAATTTTCTTAAGGGGTCGAGATATATATCAACTGTCTGGAAAGAAATTAAGGTACAATATAGTGTTTGTAAGACCTGAGAAAAAATATGGGCACACGTCATTATTTGAATGGAGTCTAGAAGGAAGATATCTGAAGCAGGTAGATAACATGGCACAAACAGCAATAAAGAATAAATCTGACGACTTCGCCTGCGCCGCAACCGATAAGCGGACAACGCCCGCCGTTAGACAGAACATCTTAATAGAGGTAAATAACTTATGAATTCTCGGAAAATGCCACTGTTGAAAATAGGCAATTTTGAGGCCAAGATACCGATTGTTCAGGGCGGAATGAGTGTTGGTATCTCTTTGTCAGGATTAGCTTCGGCTGTGGCGAACGAGGGGGGCATAGGAGTTATTGGCACTGCTGGAATTGGTATGCTCGAACCTGACTATGCCACAAATTTCAGGGAAGCGAACATAAGAGCTTTGAGAAAAGAAATAAGAAAAGCAAAGGAAATGACAAGCGGGATTATTGGAGTCAATATAATGGTGGCGCTCTCAGATTTTGATGAACTCTTGCTGGTGGCAGTAGAAGAAGGTGTGGACCTGGTTTTCGTCGGTGCTGGGCTTTTGCTTAGGAACCCAAAAACATTGCCTCTGGCAAGGTTAAGAGAGGTTGCGACCAAGATTGTTCCTATAGTTTCTTCTGCAAGAGCTGCAAGAATCACATTTGAAAGCTGGGCGAGAAACTGCGATCATGTCCCCGATGCCGTGGTTGTTGAGGGCCCACTTGCAGGTGGACATCTCGGTTTCAAGAAAGAACAGATTGACGATTCTGATTATGCGCTGGAGAAGATACTCCCTGATGTTATTTCTGTAATAAAACCCTTTGAGCGGCGGTATAATAAAGATATCCCCGTAATCGCCGCCGGAGGCATATACACCGGGGCTGATATTTATAGATTTATACAGTTAGGAGCCAGTGGAATTCAAATGGCAACCAGATTTGTCGCGACTCATGAGTGTGATGCCTTCATAGAGTTCAAAAAGGCATACGTAGTATGCAAAGAGGAGGATATTGTCATAATAGACAGCCCCGTTGGATTACCGGGAAGAGCGATACGAAACAAATTTATAAATGATATATTCGCAGGTATGAAAAAACCCTTTAAGTGTCCATGGAAGTGTTTGAAAACTTGTGACTTCAAAAAAGTACCATACTGCATCGCTCACGCACTAACCAATGCCAAGAAAGGAAAACTTAAGAGTGGGTTTGCATTTGCAGGCTCTAATGCATTCAGAGTAGATAAGATAATTTCTGTCAAAGAATTAATTGCGACCTTGTTGATGGAATATAAAACGGCGGCGTGCATATAAACCGCTTCGCTCAAAACCGTCTCTTGGTGTTTATTTGAATCTGTTTCAATCCGTTTGAATCAATTTTCCGTAGGAAAAGGAGGTTTGATGAACCTTGATGAGAGACTCCAGAATGTAACAATTATCGGTGCGGCCGGTAAGATGGGTAGTGGTATTGGTGTGCTTATTGCTCAGGAAATGGCCAGGCTGAAATTAATACCCGAAAACAAAAATAATGTCTACAGACTCAACTTAGTCGATATGAGTGAGCAGGCGCTTGATGGTCTCAGGGCGTATATGAAGGCCCAACTCGTGAAAGCGGCAGAAAAGTCGACTGTGCTGCTAAGGGATCTATATAAAGATAGAAAGGATCTGGTCGAGAACAGCGATATCGTAAATGCCTTTGTTGATGATTCTACAAGTGTCTTAAACTACAGTATCGATCTGGGTATTGCTGCGAAAAGTCATCTCGTATTCGAAGCGATATTTGAGAATGAAAAAGTGAAGATAAAGATCTACAAAAAGTTGAATAGAATGTGCGGCAAAGATACCCTCTATCTGACAAATACGTCGAGCATCCCAATCGGTTATCTAGATGAAAATGCGGGTCTTGGCGGCCGGCTCATTGGCTACCATTTCTACAATCCCCCGGTGGTTCAAAGACTGGTTGAAGTGATTACGGCCAAGGGCACGACTGAGGAGTTGAGAACTGCCGCGGGCGAACTCGGTAAGCGGTTGCGCAAGAAATTAGTGCCAGCAAATGATATATCAGGGTTTATCGGCAATGGACATTTCATTCGTGATGGTCTGTACGCAATTGATGAGGTCGACAGGCTGCAGGCAAAATTCCGTTATGCGGGTGCGATCTACGCCGTTAACAGGATAACACAGGATTTTCTTGTCAGACCAATGGGAATATTCCAGTTGATCGACTACGTTGGCATAGATGTCTTTCAGTGTATATTAAAGGTTATGCGCACCCACCTTCCTGATGATACATTGAGAAGTAGATTGATCGATAGGATGGTCAAGTATAAGGTTCTCGGTGGTCAGTATGCAGATGGTTCACAGAAAGATGGATTCCTGAAATACGAGAAGAACCGTCCCGTAGGTATTTATGACGTAAGAAAGAAGGAATATTTCTCTATTTCCGAAGATTGGAAAAAAAGAATAGAGAAGAAATTGGGGCCGCTGCCGGAGGGCTTTGTTCCATGGCGTGGCCTACTCATGGACAGCAACAAGGACGAGAAACTGAAGAGGCATTTTGAACAGGTGAAGAAAATGGATACGCCCGGTGGTGAACTTGCGTCTGCTTTTTTGAGAAAAACGAAGGAAATTGCAGAGGGTCTTGTTAACAGAGGCGTAGCTAATTCGAGCGATGATGTCAATGCTGTCCTCACGAACGGTTTCTTCTGGCTCTACGGACCGATAAATGAATACATTTAGATATGAAATCCGAAGCACGAAATCCGATTCCGCGGCTACACAAATCTCTGATTTGATTGTATATGCGAGAATACCCGTAAGGGTGAATTCTAAGTCTTCCACGGGGAATCTATGATTTGGCCATTGAATTCACTGTCCCGAGCGGAGCCGAGGGGAATTCGACTTTACAATTTAATAGGAAAGGAGTGTTAAATGTCTTTTTTTAGAAAGAAAGTCTATGCTTGTGCTGGCTTCTATACAGTTTCATTGGGCTCTGGTAGAAAGGAGTTTCACCCCAAGAAGCCACGCCCCGGTATCGAACATTACATCAAAGAAGCTGGACTTGGAGTGATAGACCAAATAAAGAACCCCGAACATATTGATGAGGGTGTTATCGGTAACTTCATTGCATCGAGATTCTGTCACCAGGGCAACCTTGGCGGATTTTTTCCGATGGTGCATCCTACTTTTCAGTACAAACCGTGCATGCGCGTTGAAGGTGCATGCGATTCAGGAGGCTTGGCGCTCGTTGCCTCGGTAAAGACAGTGCTTGCGGACATTGCCGATGTGGTCATGTGCTTGGGCGTTGAGGTCCAGAACACTGTCAAAGCAGTGTACGGTGCTGATTATCTTGCCGCTGCGGGATGGTATTCTGGCGAACGTAAGAATGGGCACGCGTACTTCTTCCCCGACCAGTTTTCTCAGCGAGCCGGTGCGTGTTTTGACAAGTTCGGATACGATAGAATCCGCCCCGGTATGGCACGGTGGTACGTGAATGCGATCGAGAACGCGCGTAAGAATCCCAAGGCACAGGAATATCACAATGCGAACAGCGATCTCTACGGGACTGGTATGACATCACCGAGCCCCAAGGCTTTTTGTGAACACATCAATGTTTTTGATTGCTCGAAGGTTTCTGATGGTGCTGCTGGGCTGATTTTCGCATCCGAACAGGGATTGGAGAAAATCGGCATCAGTAAGAGGAATGTGGTCGAGGTCGTTGGTTACGCACAGGTGCAGGATAATCTGACCACACCACCAACTGATTTGACAAAATTGGGTACATGCGAGATGGCAGCCAAACGTGCATACGAGAGAGCGGGTATACAACCCAAGGAACTGGGTGTTTTGGAGGTGCATGATTGCTTCACTGTAGCCGGTCTACTCGCTGTCGAAGCAGCAGGTCTTGCTGGTTATGGTGAAGGCGCGGATTTTGTGAAGGCAGGCAATACCAGCCTTAATGGTTTAATCCCTACGAATACTTCTGGCGGGTTAATAGGCTATGGCCACCCGACCGGCGCAACTGGCGTCCGTCAGGCAGTTGATATCGTGCATCAACTTTCAGGCAAGGCGGGTGAATATCAGGTGCAGGTAACGTCAGACCGCCCATATGGAATGCTTTCGAGCATGGGTGGGAACGACAAGACCGTCGTCGCCATGATTTTCAAGAAGACGGATTGAAGTAGCCGGAGTTTCGATGATCGTTGGGAGCAAATTCTACAGATTGAACGAGATTAATTCTACGAACGATTATATAAAGGAGATAATGGAGAATGCTCCTGAAGGTACGGTAGTCATAGCTGATACCCAGAGCTCCGGTAGGGGAAGTAAGGGACGTTCATGGTATTCACCCGAGGGTGGTTTGTGGATGTCTGTTTTGCTGAAGCATCATCAGAACTGTTTGATTTCCCTCATTGCTGGCGTTGCGATCTGCGAGTCTTTTTCCGCATACGGAATCGGAGCCAAAATAAAATGGCCTAACGACGTATTGCTTAACGGCAGAAAGATTGCCGGTATCCTGCCTGAGATCGTTGACGAGAATGTTATTCTTGGTGTGGGCATCAATCTTAATGTCCGGCAGTTCCCTGACGATCTGCAAGAAAAGGCGAGTTCGATATTCATTGAAACGAAGAAGCATCTTGACCCGCAGAGTTTCTACCACCGATTGTGCAAGTCTCTCGACGCTTACTACGCTATTCTGAAGAAGGAAGAGGTCGATACGCTGCTATCAAAGTGGCGCGAATATACGTTGATGCACGGTCGTGACGTGAGTATTGAACTGCCGGACAGATTGGTTGTTGGCAAAGTCCTGGATATTGATCGGCAGGGCGCATTGATCATAATGCGTGCCGATTATGGCATCGAACATATCATCGCGGGTGACTGTAGGTTGTTGAATTGAGTGGATTGCATTCTACACTTGGTTTCGATGAGGCTCGAAAATAAAATATGATACATATCTATACAGGAAACGGAAAAGGTAAAACGACCGCGGCTTTGGGCCAAGCAATGCGGGCCATTGGCCACGGTCTGAAAGTCCTGATGATTCAGTTCATGAAGGGTGAGGTCAATTACGGAGAACTTGAAGCAGCAAAACAACTATCTAACTTCACAATCGAACAGTTCGGGCGTCCCGATTTCGTAAATCCCGAAAATCCAGATGAAACGGATATCCGTCTCGCAAAAGCGGCACTGGCGAGAGCTACTGGCGCCGTGAATGGCCACCAGTATGATATAATAATTCTCGATGAGATCAACGTTGCTGTAAATTTTGGATTGATAGAGACCAAAGATGTGATATCACTTTTCAAACAGAAACCGGAAGATGTCGTGCTGATACTGACGGGTCGCTACATGCCCGAGGAATTTGCACCTTTTGCCGATCTGATTACCGAATGCAGAGAGGTTAAACACTATTTCAACAAAGGCGCAAAGGCGCGCGAAGGTTTTGAATACTAGGATTGACACAGCGGGTAAATTGCGTAGAATACTGAAGGAGGTTCAATGATAATCCCCGTTGAAGAAATATGGAAGAGATTTCAGAACAAGTACAAGGCTGTTAATGTTGCAGCGCTCGAAGCGCGGAAGCTGAAGGAAGAACAAGGTAAGGGTCTTGTGGATGAAAAGATGAATCCGATCCTTGAGGCCCTGCGGCGCCTGCTGAGCGATAAAATTAAATTTAGGGAATGAGAGTATTGCTTGGCGTGGCCGGTTCAATTGCTGCTTTCAAATCACTTGAACTGGCAAGATTGTTGAGAAAACATGGGGCTGAGGTTCGCTTTGTTCTGACAAAATCAGCGCTTGAGTTTATTACCCCGTTGAGCTGTCAAACCCTGTCTGATGAGGAAGTGTACAGCGACCAGTTCGTGCTGACCACTGGAATCAAGCATCTGAGCCTTTGTGAATGGGCGGATATTTTCGTCATAGCACCGGCAACTGCAAATATCCTCGGTAAGGCTGCATGCGGTATTGGGGATGATCTACTATCAACCTCATTACTCTCTTGTCAGAAACCTATCCTTTTTGTTCCGGCAATGGATCAGGGCATGTGGGATAACCTCATCGTTAAGGAAAATGTTGCTTTCTTGAAGGAACACGGTTTCAGTGTTCTCGAGCCGGGTGTCGGAGCGCTTGCCTCTGGCAAGATTGGCCGGGGCAGATTTCCATCGGTGAATATTATCTTGAAGAAAATAATGTCCGTAGTTGAAAAAAGGCGGGATCTAGAGGGCAGAAAATTCCTCGTGACCGGCGGTCGGACTGAAGAAGATATCGACCCGGTGCGGGTTGTGACCAATCGCTCGACCGGTTTGATGGCGGCTGAGTTAATGCAGGCAATATTTTGCCGCGGAGGTACTGGCAAGGCTATTATCGGCGAAGTGGCTTGCCAATTGCCTGATGGTATGGACATTACCAGGGTGCGGACGTCCGCTGAGATGTTGGATGCATTGCACGAGCATTTTGCGTGGTGCGATTGTTTGATCATGGCGGCTGCGGTCGGGGACTATAAGCCGCAAGCTCAGAGTAATGTCAAAATCCACGATGAGACATATGATCTGAACCTCAGGAAAAATGTTGATCTACTCAAGGAGATTACTAAGCAGAAAGGAAACCGGACCGTTGTTGGTTTTTCTCTCGAAGAATCGGATCAACTCGCTCGAGCGCAGCACAAGATGAATGCAAAGAATATGGATTTAGTCGTTTTCAATTCGCCAGCAGCAATTGGCGCAACACGGGCAGCCATGAGCATGTTGAGAGCGAATTCTGAAAGAGAAGATATGGGAGAACAGACAAAATGGCAGATCGCGAACCGTATTCTCGATGAATGCATTATGGTTATGGACAGCAAAACCGATAGGTAGATGGAAGAAAAGAGAGTACCACCTCATTCACTGGAAGCCGAAGAATCGGTATTGGGTGCGATACTGCTGGACCCGAACGCTTTGCCAAAGGCGATGGAAATTATTAGCGAGGAGCATTTTTACCAGGCGGCAAATCAGAAGGTATTTCGGGCGATCCTGGGTCTGTTCAACCGCAACGTCACTGCGGATCTTGTTACGGTTACGGACTGGTTGAAACAAAACAAGATGCTCGATGAAATCGGTGGGCCTGAGTACCTGTCGAATATTGTAGGCAACATCCTTACGACGGCGAATGTGGAGCATCACGCGCGTGTCGTTTTGGATAAGGCGATCAAGCGAAGCGTCATTCAGGTCGGTATGGAGATGCTGAAGAACAGTTTTGAGGACAATCAGACAGCCGCCGAACTTGTTGACTATGCACAGAACAGTGTTTTCCAGATCAAAGAGAAAGGCCTCAGAAAAGAACCGGTCAGTATCAGAGGTTATATCACAAAAATAATCGAAACCGCTGAATCGATGCGCGGTGCTCGGATGATTACGGGAGTCGAAACTGGATACTATGAACTCGATGAGATAACATCCGGTTTCCAGAAAGGTGATTTTATAGTCGTTGCTGGAAGACCTTCAATGGGGAAGACGGCGTTTGTCCTAAACGTCGCTTCTTATGCGGCCATAAAGAATAATGTCCCGACTGGGATTTTCTCGGTCGAAATGTCCGGGGAAGCTCTGGTACAGCGTTTGCTGTGCAGCGAGGCAAAGGTGAGTCTGAAGAATCTCCGCAGGGGGATGCTGCGTAACGAGGACTGGGTCAATCTTGCAACTGCCGCTGGCAATCTTGATAAGGCTCCGATATTGATCGATGATTCGGCCCAGATGTCGATATACGAGCTGAAAGCCAAGGCAAGGCGTTTGAAAGCAGATTATGGCATCGGGATGCTTATCGTTGATTATCTTCAACTCCTGGATGGCCCCAAACTGGCCAGGACTGTCTCGAGGCAGCAGGAGATTTCAGAAATTTCGAGAGCACTCAAAGCTCTCGCAAAGGAATTAGATTGTCCGATGGTCGTCGTCTCGCAGTTGTCCAGGATGCCTGAGCACCGTGAACATAAACGGCCAATACTGGCTGATCTCCGCGAAAGCGGTGCGATCGAGCAGGACGCCGATGTTGTTGTGTTCATCTACCGTGATGAGGTGTATGATCCGCAGACCGAGAAAAAGGGTGTTGCCGAGATCATTGTGGCGAAACAGCGCAACGGTCCAACCGGTATCATCGAGCTGAATTTTTTCAATGAATTCACCCAGTTTGCCAATTTTACACTGAGAGAAGAGGAATTGGTTGAGGAAGAACGTGAACCTTTTTAGCGCGATCGGCGATTTTTCGTCTTTTTTATTCCGCAGTGTTTTCATACCCTGGCAACTCCAGCATTCTAGATATAGAATTTTGCGTCAGGTTTTCGAAGTGGGGATCGGATCCTTGCCGATTATTCTGATAATTGCTGCTTTTGTTGGTTTGGTTTCAATAGTCCAGACTTCGTATCAGGTGGCGGGAACCGTGCCGAGATATATACTCGGCATGACGGTCGGCCGCATGGTGATGATCGAGCTGGGACCGATCCTCACCGCCTTGATGGTCAGTGGTCGCTGCGCATCCTCGATGGCTGCCGAGATCGGGACCATGCGTGTGACCGAGCAGATCGATGCGCTGGAGATCATGGCGATAAACCCGCACAGATTTCTCAGTTTACCGCGGATAATCGGTACTTTCATCGCGTTACCCGTGCTGACAGTTATCGCCGAATTTGACGCGCTGTTGGTCAGCGGTGCCTATGCACATTTTTTCCTGGATATACCTTTTGGTGTTTTTAACTACGGCCTGACTCATCTCTTCTATGCCAAGGATTTCTTCGGTGGTCTGGTGAAGTCGCTTTTCTTCGCCGTTGTGATAGCGACTGCCGGGTGCTATTTTGGCTTCAACGTCCGGGGTGGTGCACGAGAGGTTGGACGGGCAGCAACCTACGCCGTTGTTACTGCTTCGATCCTGATACTCACATTGGATTTTTTGATCGCTTTGGTGATATTCGGATGATCAGCATAAAGAATCTGTCGAAGGCTTTTAACTCGTTGATCGTACTCAATGATGTAAGTTTCTGCATCGACGATGGCTCTCTGGTTGTGATCCTTGGACCTTCCGGCACCGGCAAGAGTGTGCTACTGAAATCGATGTTAGGGCTTATGGCGGTCGATAGCGGTGAGGTTCTGTTTGATGGAAAATCAATACAGAATGCTACTGATAGAGAGATATATGAGATACGGAAACAGGTTGGTTTCGTGTTTCAAGGTACGGCGCTTTTTGATTCCATGAATGTTTCGGAGAATATCGCACTTCCCCTGCGTGAGCATACTACACTTTCGTCAAAGGCTATTCGGGAACGCGTGTGCGGTCTCCTTGAGGTAGTTGGCATGGAAGGCAAGGCGGGTCTTTATCCACAATCACTTTCCGGAGGGATGAAACGACTTGTCGCTATAGCACGCGCACTGGCGCTTGACCCTCGTTATTTGTTCTATGACGAGCCAACAACCGGGCTCGATCCAATAATGACGGATAAAGTTGTTGCCCTTGTAAAGAGCTTGAAAAAGAAATACAAGAATAGTGGTATCGTTGTGACACACGACTTGAGCACAGCCAGGGCGGTGGGTGATCAGATATACATGCTAAAGAAAGGGAAGATAACCAAGTTGACAAAGATTGAAAAGGAATTATATGACTAAAGGATTGAGGGAAACTTTCGTAGGTATTTTTGTCGTTGTTGGCATCATTGTCTTTATTGCCCTTTACACCTGGCTTTCCGGTAAGGTCTTTTTACGCAATACGTATGACGCCAGGGTCTATTTTGAGGATGTCGAAGGATTGAGGGTCGGCGATCCGGTCCTTGTTTATGGGATAGAGAAGGGCAAGGTAAAATCAATGCATATCGATAGCAGCCGCGTGCAGGTGATTTTGGCCGTGGACCGTGACGTGCGCCTTCCTGATGATACAAGGATTTGTATTCGCGCGGTCAGCTATGTTGGCGCGGACAAGTATGTTAAAATAACACCCGGAACAAGTGATAAGATCCCCGATGTCTACTATGGCACCGGCGGCTCGCTTGACCTCGAAGCGTTGGGCAGCCAGCTGGATAGTCTGATAACGACTTTCGGGAAGATCGAAATACCCGATCTGGATGAAGCGGTGCGGAGATTCTCAGCAGATCTCAGCAAAAGTCTGGGACGGCTTCTGTCGATGTTGGAGGATCCGGTAGACAAAATTGACATGCTTGCAGTTCGATTGGATTCCCTTACGATTCTTTTCAAAGGAGACGGCACAGTTGGCCGTCTGCTGAAATCCGACGAGCTCTATGAGGAGTTAAGGGAAACCAATCTTGCTTTGAAAACTCTCATTCAAGATATCAACGAGAATCCGAAGAAATATATAAACGTAAAGGTGTTCTGATTTCTCTGTATCTGTCAATTCCCCCCAGATGAAAACACGATTTGTTTGCCAGCATTGTGGCGCTTTTGCACCTAAGTGGTTAGGCAGGTGCCCGGAATGTGGGTCGTATGCCTCAATGGTTGAGGAAATAATCGAAAAAAGAAAAGTAACGGGAAAGGCAAAAGGCGCAGCACCGGTATCTCTGCGTGATATTCCTTTTGCAGAGAAGGATCGAAAGAGCATTGGCATCAAAGAGCTGGACAGGGTACTCGGAGGCGGTCTTGTTAAGGGTTCGTTGGTCTTGCTTGGTGGTGATCCTGGCATCGGGAAATCCACGTTGATGCTTCAAATTTCGTCACTCATAGCGCGGAAAAAGGGCCGTGTCCTGTATGCCAGTGGTGAAGAATCGCCGTACCAGATCCGGATGCGGGCCGAGCGGTTAGGAAGTGTTGATGCAGCAATAGATCTGCTCTCGGAGACCGATTTGGATTCCATAATTGAATCTGCGCGCAAATGCGATCCAGAACTTCTGGTGATCGATTCAATACAGACTACATACAAGACAGGGCTTGCTTCGGCTCCAGGTTCAGTAGCTCAGGTACGGGAGTGCGGCGGTGATTTGATGCGGTTTGCCAAGGAGAGAGAAATAACAACAGTTTTGATAGGTCATGTAACAAAATATGGTGTAATTGCCGGTCCCAAGACGCTAGAGCATATTGTAGATACCGTCCTTTATTTCGAGGGTGATAAAGGCCAGCAATACCGTATCCTGAGGGCAATAAAGAATCGTTTTGGCTCGACAAATGAAATCGGTGTATTCGAGATGACCGAACAGGGGTTAAACGAAGTGGTTAACCCATCCAGTCTTTTCATATCCGAATCGGTCGCATCGGGTTCTGCAGTAACATCGGTCATGGAAGGTACGAGGCCTCTGTTGGTCGAAGTGCAAGCACTGACCAGCCCGGCGTCTTTCAACTATCCCCAGCGCGTGGCGACGGGTATTGACTACAAAAGGTTGGCAATGCTTCTTGCGGTATTGGAGAGACGCGTGGGCATTGGTGTGCACGGTATGGACTGTTTTGTTAACGCTGTTGGCGGCATCAAGATTAACGAACCCGGATGCGATCTCGGTCTCATTCTTGCCATTGCTTCTTCGGTGAAAAACAAAGTCATTGAAAAGGGTACTCTGGTAATAGGCGAGGTGGGTCTTGGCGGTGAAGTGAGAGCGGTCTATGGGGTTGAATCAAGGTTGAAAGAAGCTGAGAAGCTGGGTTTTAAGGTCGGTATCATTCCCGAGAAAAACAAACATGGTTCAGGAAACTTCAATATGAAACTTGTGGGTGTTAGTGATGTGAAAGAGGCTGTGAGAATTGCGTTGGTTTGAAGCTTATTATTGAGTAGGAGGAAAAATGCTTTTTTTTAAGCGCGAGAACAAATATGTCCTGGATTCTTCAAGCATTCTTGATGGCAGGATAGTTCAACTGTTCAGCAAAAGATTCTTTGAGGGTAGAATTATTGTTCCTCAGCTTGTGCATGATATCGTGCAGAAGGCAAGCGGTCCCAATTTTGAGAAGGTATTCAATTCATTGGCAAGCAACGTGCCCATCGAATATGTATTGGATAAAGGTAATGGGTTGATTGAAGAGATTTGCGTTCTTAGCATCGCCAGTAAGAAAAAGGCGAAGGTATTCACAGCATCTGATGAACTCTGCAGGCATGCAAAATCCTATCCTTTGGTCAGGGTGATCGATATAAGAGATCTTTATCGGACCCTAACCCCCATATTTATTCCCGGTCGTCTGATCGCGGTCAGAGTCCTCAAAAAAGGTTTGCGAGCCAACGAAGGCGTCGGTTACATAGAAGGAGTTAAGATTGTGGTTGAGAATTCGGCCAAGTATGTGAACCAGGTCGTTAATGCCCGTGTGCAAACGATGATCACGTCGGACAAAGGTAGTTTGGTTTTTTGCAGCATCGAAGAGGATCCATCAAAAAAGATGGTGCAGGGGCGGGACGACTCTTCACTCGGGGGACCTCGGTAATGGAGTATCTTGACGGGTTGCTCGAGAAGTTGACCCTGGCCATTGGCGTCGGCTATGGGGGAGATATTTCTGATGTGATCCTTCAGTGCCTCGATGCTGAAAATATCCCCGCGGTACTGGAAAAAGACGGCAGTGTCAGTGCCCACCTGAAAGGTGGAGGAAAACGTGGTGTTATGCTGGCGTGTCATGCAGATGAGATAGGATATATGGTGTCGAGGATCGATGTGGAAGGGCGTATATTTCTAAGCGAGATAGGAGGTACCGATGCGCGGATCCTTCCGGGGCAGGAAGTGATAGTCACGGGTAAGAGGAGGCTGAGCGGTTACATTGCCGCAAAACCCCCGCATCTTCTCTCGAAGGAGGACCGTGAGAAAGCCCCTCGTCTCGAGGATTTATTTGTTGATACTGGACTGGCGCCTTCGGTAGTAAAGACGGATGTTCGAATAGGTGATTATGTTACGTTTGCCGGCCTGTACGGGAAATTGCCGGGCGATCTGCGGACGGTAAAAGCGCTGGACAACCGAGCGAGTGTTGCTTGCGGCATTTTGGTACTCAAGGAGTTGGCAAAGAAGAGAAGCGGTATCGACGTGTATTTTGTTGCCACCAGCCAGGAAGAATACACGGGGCTGGGAGCGAGGATTCATGCTTACCGCCTGCCGATTGAATACGGTATTGTCGTTGATGTCTCTCATGCAGAACATCCAGACCTGAAAGATTATGAATATTTTCCATTGAACAGCGGTCCTACTATACTGCGGGGCGCTACGATACCTGCAGGTCTCTTCGAGCGGCTTACGAAAACGGCAAATAAATTGAAGATACCATATCAGATAGAGGCAGTACCAAGCGTGACCGGTACTGATGCAGATGATATCGCGTTCAATCGCGATGGCATACCTACATGCGTTTTGAATATACCATTGCGTTATATGCATACGCCGATTGAAGTAGTATCCTTGAAGGATATTGAACGGACCGCCACATTGATTACACAATTCATAAGAGGGTTCAATTAATGTACGCTTCGTGATGTGAAATGGTTGTGAAGGAAACGGGCTTAGTCCATATCATGCTGGACTAAGCCTTTTTTTTGGGTGAGTCGTCCATTTCTTGACTTTGTCACTATCTTCTATAGAATAGAAAATGGCCAAGATTAGAATCCTTTCCGCTGATGTACGCGATAAGATCGCGGCCGGCGAGGTCATTACGCGGCCAGTTTCAGTGGTGAAAGAATTAGTCGAGAACGCTTTGGATGCCAGTGCCAGGAAAATCGAAATCGAAATCAGTGATGGCGGTAAAACAAAATGTCTGGTCAATGATGACGGATCCGGCATGGGCAGAGAGGATGCGCAGCTCGCGCTTGAAAGGTATGCAACAAGCAAGATTGGATCACTGGATGATATGGAGCGCGTCAGGACATATGGTTTTCGAGGGGAAGCACTCGCAAGTATTGTTCAGGTCTCGAAATTCGAGATAGAAACGTCCGATGGTTTGGTGGGAACCAAGATCATTGCCGAAGGGGGGTTGATAAAGCGTATCCTCGATTCAGAAAGGCCCCAGGGAACAAGGATAAAGATTGCCGACCTCTTTTTCAATTTACCCCCTCGGTTGAAATTCATGAAGTCTGCAACGTGGGAACGGCGTTTGATTGCCGATTTGATAAGTAGCTATGCAGTTATTTCTCCGGATATATCATTCTATCTTGGGGACGATGGCCGAGCGATACTGAACGTGACCGGAGTAAATTCCACCCTCCAGAGAGTCAAAACCCTATTCCCGAGAAGAATATCCGATTCCTTGGTTGAAGTTGATTTCCAAATTGGGGCTACACACATTGCCGGTGTAGTATCGCTACCTGGCATGACTGAAAAACATCAGCTTAAATATATATATGTGAATTCAAGGCCTGTGAAGTATCCTCGCATCTATCGTTCATTGATCGAGTTATACCAGGACCCTCAATATCCGCCTGCTTTCGCGGTGAACATCATGGTTGACCCCAAGTCTGTTGACGCGAATGTTCATCCAACAAAGAATGAAGTCAAGTTGAGTGACGAACGGTACATAGTGGATCTGCTATGCCAGGTGGTCAGGCGTGCGATATACAAGAAACCGATGAGCGTGGAGTACGACAGTACTGAGCAGAAAGGTAGCCCTGCATTGGTTACAAAAGGATTTGTTCAAGATACTATTTTGCCTTATGGCGAAGGACAGAGATTCGAAGCCGGCCGAACGACTGAAGAATTTTGGCAGCTCCACGAGACTTATATACTAGCCCAGACCAAATCCGGCATGATCATTGTCGATCAACACGTGGCTCATGAACGTATCATCTATGAGTCCATAATGCGGGGAAAGGTGCAGTCGCAGCGCCTTCTTTTTCCTATTACGATAGACCTTACTCCAGAAGAGTACAGGATCTATGAAAAGACGAAGCATGCCCTCACCGATATGGGCATTGAATTCAAAGAGTTCTCAAGTCGCACAATTGTCATCGACAGCCTACCATCAGATGCACACATAAATCGCGAGGAGATCGCGGGTATTTTTGGGGAGCTTAGTTCAATAGGCGACCTGATCAAAGAAAAGGCGGAAATCGCCCGCGTTGTCGCATGCCGTGGTGCGATCAAAGCAGGGCAGAGACTTTCGTCTGTCGAAATGCAATCATTGATAGATCGGCTGTTCGCTACGGAGAATCCCTATACATGTCCTCACGGTCGTCCGATCGTATTAAGGTGGACGATAGAAGAACTGGCACACAAGTTTGGACGAGGGTGAACGTTTTACATTGACAGCAGATACAATTTCCGTATAATCATCCGATGGCAAGATTTTTCATCGAGGGAGGTAAACGACTCTCGGGTGAAGTTAACGTATCCGGTGCCAAGAATTCAGCTTTGCCAATAATCGCGGCTACGCTTCTGACTGACAAAAAAGTAACACTGAAAAATATACCTGATGTCTTTGATGTCCGAACCATGCTTGAGCTGGTGACTCATCTTGGGGCGCGTGTCGAATTCAGAAGAAACACTCTAGTAATACATACACCGAGGGTAAGGCGGTTGGAGGCGCCGTATGACATCGTTACTAGAATGCGCGCATCATACTACGTCCTGGGGGCATTGATTGCGCGCGAGAAGAAAGCCATTGTGGCAATGCCTGGTGGTTGTGCGATAGGCCCGAGGCCAATTGACCTGCACATCAAAGGTTTCAATACCCTTGGTACGAAGATCGCTATCGCCGATGGATATATCAATGCGGATGCGCGCAACCTTCGCGGGCAGAACGTAGATCTGCAGGGACCGAAAGGCACTTCAGTTGGTGCTACCATCAATGTTATGCTGGCTGCAAGCGGCGCACGGGGGAAAACAGTCATAAGCCCGGCTGCGGCCGAACCTGAAGTGATCGACGTTGCGAATTTTCTCAAAACACTGGGTGTTGAGATTGATGGACAGGGGAGTCATGAAATAACGATAAGGGGCTGTGACTGTTTCAATAGCGGGGTCGAGTACAAGATCATCCCCGACCGTATTGAAGCGGGAACGTTTGCCGTCGCTGCGGCGATAACCCGGAGTAATATATTGATAAAACGAGCAGTTCCTGAACATATGACGAGTTTCCTTGAGAAGCTGCGCGAGATTGGCTTAGTTGTGAGAGAAACAGATGATGGCATCGCAATAAACGGTGGTGGGCAGAGAAAAGCCACGAATATCTTTGTCGCACCGTACCCCGGGTTTCCAACTGACATGCAGGCACAATTCATGGCTCTGCTGTCGACAGTTCCTGGTACAAGTACGATCAAGGAATCGATATTCGAGAATCGTTTCATGCAGGCTATCGAGTTGATGCGAATGGGTGCGAATATCACTATTGAGGGTGACACTGCTGTTATCAAAGGAGTAAGAAAGCTTTCTGGTACGCAACTCATGGCATCAGATCTCCGTGCATCCTCGGCACTCGTGTTGGCCGGACTTGCGGCCGAGGGGACCACCGTGGTTAGACGGATATACCATCTTGATCGCGGCTATGAAAAATTCGAAGTGAAATTGCGCAGACTTGGTGCAAGCATACGTCGTGGAAGATGAAGGAAAAACAGAAGAAAATTGTGCGCATTGGTAGCGTGAAGATCGGAGGTGGATATCCAATTGCGGTACAGTCGATGACCAAGACCAAAACGGCTGATATTGCTAAAACCGTTAACCAGATCAGACGGCTGCAGAGGGCTGGTTGTGAGTTGATTCGCTGCGCAGTTGTTAGCCGTGATGATGTCGCGGCACTGAGACAGATCAAGAATTCTGTGACTATCCCGGTGATTGCGGATATACATTTCGATTACCGCTTGGCCCTGGGCGCGATCAAAGCCGGGGTCGACAAGATAAGAATAAACCCGGGTAACATCGGTGACCGTTGGAAAGTAGACGAGATCATCAGGCACGCTAAGGCGAGTGACATTCCAATCAGAATAGGTGTCAACTCGGGCTCGCTGCCTAAAGAGATACTGGCGAAGCATCAACATCCGACCGTCGATGCTATCGTCGATTCGGTAAGAGCGGCAACGGGAGTTTTCATAGAGAATGATTTCACCCAAATTGTTATCTCCGCGAAAGGTGTTGATGTGCGTGAGACGATTGAGGTATATAGAATATTGAACGAGCAGTTTGCTTTTCCACTTCATATAGGCATTACGGAAGCCGGATTGCCGTTATGGGGAGCGGTCAAAAGCGCGGTGGGTTTGGGCATTCTTCTCTATCATGGTATCGGTGATACAATAAGGGTGTCTTTGACTGCCGACCCCGTGCGCGAAGTCGTTGCAGCCTATGTTGTACTTAGCGCGCTGGGAATAAGACATAGAGGTCCGATTCTTGTCAGCTGCCCGATGTGTGGTCGATGCGAGGTGGACATGGAGCATATTGCCCGTGATGTTGAGAGACGCTTGAAAAAGTACGGTTCTTTTATGAAGGTAGCGGTCATGGGTTGCGTTGTTAATGGCCCTGGCGAAGCTCGTGAGGCTGATTTCGGCATTGCATGTGGTAAGGGAATCGGTGCCGTTTTTGCGAAGGGGAAGGAGATCCGACGCGTGAAAGAAAGCAAACTTGTTGAAACACTCTTTGAGGTTATCGATGAGAACATTGATAATTGACAACTATCTTCCGAACTCGCCGCAAGTCGAGAATTTGTATAACGTTCTAAAGGATATAACAGTGCATACCGTCGAGATCAAAGATTATTCTGCAATTCCTCCGGGAGAAGAATTCAAACTCTACGATGTGATCGTTCTGTCGGGTTCGCAGCGTAAGCTTGCCGAGCCTGGTATCATGGATACTTACGCTTACGAAGTAGATTTCATCAGGTCGACTGAAAAACCCATGCTGGGCATATGCTTTGGTCACCAGCTTCTGTCGATGGCGTTCGGAGCGGAAGTCATTGATATGGGGATGAAGGTAGAGGGTTATTACATGGTGGAACGAACGAGTGACAACGAAATCTTTGAGGGTCTGCCAACAAAATTTCTCGTGCTTGAATCACACGAGGAAATGGTGGTCGATGTGCCGTTTGACTTTGAACTACTCGCCGGTTCTCCGAATTGTCCGATCGAAGTGATGAAGAGTGGGAAATCACCGATTTATGGAGTGCAGTTCCACCCGGAAAGATTTGACCAGGAGCACCCGGCGGGTAAGTTGATACTAGAGAATTTCTTCAAGTTAGCAAGTTGGTATACCAAGTAAAGGGGTTGGGACTATGAAGAGGGACATTGATGCATTGATGAAGAAGATGAATGTTGATGCGATATATGCAGAGGGACATGCCAGTCGAGATACAAATATGTACTACTTATTGAACGGAGCGAACATATTCGCGCACTATATTAAGAAACGGGGAAAACCCGCTTACGTCGTTCACGCGCCGATTGAACGAGAAGTTGCGGCAAAATCCGGCCACCGTCTGATCAACATAAACACATATGACCGCCAAAAGTTACTTGAGAAATACAAAGATTTTCAGAAAGCGAATGCGTACTTCATTGCGAAATTGTTCGATGACTTGAAGGTAAAGGGCAGTGTCATATTCTACGGCAATTTTCCTCTGGGGGATGGCTACAAGTACATGAAGCACATACTCAGGTTCAACAAGGACGTGAGATTGCATGATGGTGATGAGAGAGGATTGATTACTTGTGCTCGTTTGACCAAGGGCGAAGAGGAGATTGCACGGATCAGGAGAGTACGCGATGCAGTGATCCGCTCGTTCAATGCAATGTTGGCTACCGCCCGCAAATGCAGTATAAGAAACGGTTTTCTCATGGCGGAGCGCAGGCGTAAACTCTTAATAGGCGATCTCAGGCGTGTTGTCAGACGCGAATTGTTTGCGCATGGCGTCATCGATTCTGGTGGTTTGATCATTGCCCAGGGCCGCGATGCAGGTGTTCCTCATAATAGCGGCCGCGACCGTCAACCGGTTAGAGCCGGGGTGCCGATAGTGTTTGATATTTTCCCGCAGGAGATTGGCGGCGGATATTTCTTTGATTTTACAAGAACCGTATGTTTTGGTTCCGCACCGCAACCTGTGAAAGAGCTTTATAAGACGGTTTCATGTGCTTATGATTATGCGTGTAGCCTGCTGAAAGTAGGAAGTAAAACACGGGACATTGAGCAGAAGGTTTGCGAATTCTTTGAAAGGAAAGGGCATAAGACGTTCTTGAGCAATACTAAGACACAGGTTGGCTACTGCCACTCACTCGGTCATGGTTTGGGCTTGAATATCCACGAAAGTCCTTACTTCAATGTATTCAAGACGAACAAATATCGCATCGAACCGGGTATGGTATTCACGATTGAACCCGGATTGTACTATCCCGAGAAAGGTTATGGCGTAAGGATCGAAGATGTCATTCATGTTACGGAGAAAGGTAAGATCGTTAATTTGACAAAATATCCTCGCAGACTCGTTGTGCCGATTTGACCGAATATAATACAATAATAGCAGATTTCCAGAATCATCTACTCGCGCAGGGTGATGAGTTAGCGACAATGCGTGCGTATCAATACGACCTCAAGCAACTTAATCTTTTCTTGGAACAGGGCGGTAAGCAATTCTCATCGGCCACGGTCCGAGATCTAAGGGCTTTCGTACACTCGCTCTCGGATATGCATCTCAGCGCGGTTTCGATCAACCGCAAGATATCTGCCATCAAAACTTTCTATCGATTCTTGCTGCAGAACAAAACTGTGTGTGAGAATCCTGCGGAGGAACTGGAATTGCTGAAAACAAGGCGCAAACTTCCGCTTGTCCTTTCGGTGGATGAAGTCAGTGCTATCGTAGAAGCGGCTAGCAAGAAGACTCCGCTCGGGCTGCGAGATCGGGTATGCCTGGAGTTGTTATACTCTTCTGGCTTGAGGATTTCCGAATTACTTTCTTTAAAGCTCAGTGATGTGCAATTGAATGAGAGACTACTCAGTGTTATCGGTAAGGGCAACAAGCAGCGTCTTGTGCCTTTCGGCAACAAGGCCAGGGTGGCGGTCGACGATTATCTCCTTGCTGGCAGGCCTTCCATTCTTAAGAACAAAACATCTTCCGTTTTTATCCTCAACGCGCGCGGCAGAAAACTGTCACGCATGGGTTTTCTGAAGATTTTGCGGGGCTATTGGGTCATGTCCGGGGTCAGGAAGAGAGTAACACCCCATACGTTTCGCCACTCGTTCGCCACCCACCTCCTGGAAGGAGGCGCCGACCTGCGGGTCGTACAAGAGCTATTGGGTCATGCCGACATCTCGACAACACAGATATATACTCATATCGACCGAGAGTACTTAAAAGAAGTACACCGTTTGTATCATCCGCGAGCTTAGCGGCGCACCTCGGTCGAATTATCGGTGATTTTCACTTTAGGTGGTAATAATTAGATGTAATTTTGTCTCAAAATCCGTCATTGGACATGCGTTATTGACTTTTCGTGAATAACGAATATACTCTGATTACGATGCGGGAGTAGCTCAGTGGTGGAGCATCACCTTGCCAAGGTGAGGGTCGCGGGTTCAAATCCCGTCTCCCGCTTTTTGAACAAAATCGCGTGCGTTTTCCGTGTACTCATTTTCCTGGCTGCACAGAGTAAGGCGGTATAGCCAAGTAGCAAGGCGGCGGTCTGCAAAACCGCTATTCGCCGGTGCAAATCCGGCTGCCGCCTTTTTTCATTTTGCACATAGCAAATCCTCCCATTAGCAGTTTTCTCTGTTGAATATTGACACCGGATTGTCATCTTGTATAATTGCGAAAAAGGAGGAGTATGGCACTAGTATTATTGTTTCTTCAAATCACTGGCTCGGGGTTTACCGCAACCAACCCTGCAGTCATCCGCGGCGCCGGCGGTCCGGATGCGTACGGCTACCGGTGGATTGATAGTGATACGGTTGCTCCGGGCGCGCCGACTTACAGTTGGATAGATATTTCGACGATCGGCACTCAGGTGGCCGGGCTCGGTGATGACAATGTCGTCGGGCCTTTCGACATAGGGTTCGATTTGCCCTACTATTGGTATACGGTGAATTCTTTCTTCGTAGGTTCAAACGGTTATATCGCGTTTGGCGATAACTTCCTCGAGGCGTCTCCGTTTCCAACAATGCCCAGCACTGCCCGTCCCAATAACGTTCTTGCTCCGTTCATGTCGGATCTCGACTTCAGCGTCGGCTCACCGGCTTGTTACTACTGGACAAATGTTGCGCAGGACACTTTTATTATCGCGTACCACAATGTTCGTTTCTGGAACAGTCCTACAAGCTTGAACACGTTCGAGATCATCCTCTCACGGGCTGATAGCTCGGTTCGCTTTCAGTACGAAACACAGCAAGGCTTGCCGTCGGGTGGCTATGTAGACGGTCTCACTGTCGGCATAGAGAACATTGCCGGTGATGTTGGTCTCCAGTACAATCATGACCAATTGCCAACTTATAACGCAATTCATAACACTCTGGCGATCCTTTTCTATCCGCCCGACAGCACATCGTACGAGGTCCATGATATTGGCATCACAAAGATAATGAATGATGTATCCGGCGGGTTTTTCCTCTACAACGGCGATACCGTGGAATGCTGGGCATTGGTCAAGAATATGGGTAACCAGACCGAAACCGGGGTCAATGTCTATTGCCAGATACGAAATGCAGCTAATACACTCGTCTTTGCCGATACCATGGCAATATCGTCGATCGATCCTGGCGATACTGATTCGTTGGTTTTCGCACCTGGTTGGTCGACTACAACTGATGGTCTCTACCGGATGAAAATAAAATCAATGCTCGGTGATATGGTGCCTAATAATGATTCGATCATGCTTGAATTCCGTGTAGTTACCTATCCTGTTGAACTGATGTATGATATCGGTTTCGCCCACACTGGTTTTGCCTGGAATGGTGTAAATTCCGGCTACGGCATGAGGTTTGTGCCCCCCGTGTATCCGACGAAGATCAACACGGCCAGGTTCAATGTCAATTCGGTCACCGGTACTCCGATCGTAACCGTTCAGATCCTTGACGATGACGGACCCGGCGGTATTCCAGGTACTGTACTTTATGAAACGGCACAGCCGGTGGCTGCAGCGCAATGGTATGATATAGATGTATCCGCACAGAATATCGAGATCACAGATGGGGCTTTTTACATTGGATGCATAACAAATACAGCTTCGGCGCCGTATTTTGGCATGGACACAATGCCGCTATCTGGCCGTCAGACCTGGGAGTACACCGGTGTTTGGGCACCGTATCGGGAGAATGAGACGCACGATGTGTTGATCCGTGCCATGGTCGGTTTTGGTACGGGAATCGATGAGTACGAGTTGCTGCCTGGTGTTAACGCCACTGAGATCGTCGCGCTGCCTAATCCTTTTGCCATAAGGACAGCAATAAACGTGCCGCCATTTCATAATAAGGTTGATATTTACGACGCGGCGGGCAGAAGAGTGCGGACGTTGAGCGCTGAGAATGGTATTGCTTATTGGCATGGCGACAACGATTCAAAACAGAAACTCAGTCAGGGCATCTATTTCGGCGTTGTCGGTGATAAAATGGTTAAGATAATCTTACTGAAGTAGACGGTATATTTACTGATCATCAAGGGGCAAGGCACGCTGAGTGTTTTGCCCCTTTTTTTGTTGTTGTTGGTTGAGTTTGTTCAGATCAGCGGATTTTGATGATCTTGACCTTAGTCTGATTTTCGTCGACCACAAAATAAACGCCAGGTGAAACCGGTTCGTGCTGAATCCGTCTGCCGGATATATCATATATGATTGTATTTCCTTTATTCATGAATTGTTGTAGCGATCCTGCGATAATCGTTGGGCCGGAGTAAATCTTACATGCATGAGGTTCTCGCGATTCGTGAATAAACGTAGGGGTGTCAAGATTTCCAAAGATATCATAGCTATTGATGTTGTACTGCATCCACACTGCCAGGCAATTTTCGGAGCCGATGGCGATATCCGGGCTCGATCGGTCTCCGCTCACGGGGTCGGATATTTTGAAATTCGAACCGAGCAGCTGCCCATCGGTCGAGATCCTTTGCCCGTAGATATCTCCGTTCTGGCTCCACACGGTAAGGAACATATTATCGCCGGTGACTCTCTGCATTGACTGGTAGCCGGGTCCGACTGCGATCGGTATTACATCGTTGATCAATGTCCCGCTGGTGTCGACTATTTGACCGAACACCTCATCACCGGCATAACTTGTTTGTTCATTCCAAACGATCAGATAACGTCCATCGGCGTACGCAATATCCGGAGTGTAATAATGGTTCGTTTGTGATAGTGTTATTTCGAACGCATCACCGATGGGTTGTGCCTGGTCATTCAAAAATCGTCCGAAGACCCCATATGGTTCATCGTACGCATACCACACAGCAAGACAATGTCCATCTCCAAAACTGACGCTCGGATGGTATTCCAGATAGGAATCTTTTCCGAAGAGTATACCTGAATCGAGCACGGCTCCTTGTGTTGTGACTCGTGCGGCCCTGACTTTATGCATTCCGCCGAAATCACCTTCAGACCATACAACAACATAATGTGACCCGTTGAAGACAATGTCAGGCTCCCTTTCGACCCCTATGTCGTTTTTGATAGGCACCGAACTGATCGTATCGAGGTATGGAGTGACACGCACCCCCATTATGTTCCCGGAACTTCAGCAACTGTCACGGAAGACAGCGAGAAAATTCTGTCCATCGAATGATGCTCTGACTCCGTGAGTTGTGACACCGTGGTAAAGAAAACGGCCATCCGTATCAAGCACCGTTCCATCTGGGCGCACGCGCGCAGCGAATATCGAACCCCCAAACGTCAAGTCAGACCAGAACGCGTAGTATGTACTCTCCGCAAAGATAACGCTTGGATAATACTGAAATTCGGTGTGCTGGCAGATGGGAAAATCGGCTGCCAGAAGGATTGGCAATAGATAGTTGGCGATCATGCAAAAATGATTCCGGGAAGCACCATATCGATGGTGCCACGAACCGTGCTCACGGTGGACTGTTGACCAGAAAAGTGCATATCACTGCACGACCACAACTTTTTGCCGTGCTACCAATTTATCCTTTTCATAGATGTTCATGAAGTATACGCCCGGTGTGTTTATGTTCACTCTTTGGTTCCTCTGGTCAACCACCAGTCGGCCCGTGATGTCATAGATCTTAATACGAATATCGCCGATGTTCAATCTCACTGCGAAGTTACCACGATTAGGATTTGGTAATTTCAGTATGTCATTGAGTTCGGTTTTTACTATCTCTTGAATTCCGGTTCCCGATGTGTTGAGGAAAAGAAAGTTCCCGCGGCTGGCATGCCAGTTCGTCACGATCAGATCGAGATCGAGAGAGTAGGTGTAATCGACCCACAAGGTCTCGGGTTGTGTAATGATATCGGCAACCGCGATCCATCCGTCCACGTACGAGAAGCAATATTGGTCAAGATCGAGTGGTCCGGTGTTTCTTCTTACCTGAATGACACTTTTGAGCCATCTGTTCTGCAGATAGAATGTCCTTGAAGTGGCATCAACTACATGTATTTCATCGGTTATTGTTGTGGGTAAGGTGTTGTCGATATCACCAAAGCTGATGTTCTCGCAGACCAGGTGGTAAATGCTGGTAGGGATCCATTGCCATGAAGGTGTCTGTGGCAGCGAGCCGGAAGTGTTCTCAAAGACCTTGATCGACTCCCACCATCCTCCTGCGGCCAGGTCCAGATCACCGTCCCGGTCAACATCTCCCAGGGCGACGCATGAATAGTAATTGAGGTTCTGACTGGTCCATACCGGGAGAGTATCGAGGGTTGTTCCACTATTGAGGTATAGCTCACAATTGCTGGTCCCGCCGGTCTGGGCATTGTTTGCACACACTAAATCGAGATCGCCGTCGTTGTCGATGTCGCCAAAAGCGATCTTCAATGTGCCCAGGCTGTTCGCGGATTGCCAGAAGGGAATGGTATCAAGATTTCCACCGTTGTTCAGGTATATGAGATTCTTGCGATGGTGCCCGGCAAGAACAAGGTCCAGATCACCATCCATTTCAATGTCGACCCACGCTACGTCGTAAAAATAGGACGTTATATTGCTTTCCCAGCACGGTAGTGTATCAATGGTTCCGTTATGGTTCAGATAGACTTTTGCACGTTGGAGGCTATCCGTGTACTCTTCGCCGCAGGCGACAGCAAGGTCGAGGTCGCCATCACCATCCACGTCACCGAAGGTGCAGGCAAAAGAGTTATCGAGGTCAGATGGCTGCCAGGCTGGTGTCTGCTGGAAGGTACCCGCTTGGTTGTAATAGATCTTGTCGTATTGTGGCGTAGAAGGATCACCGTAGTTTGCCACTGCAAGATCAGGATACCCGTCATAGTTTATGTCGCCTATGCTTATGTGTGCGTTGTACCCGATATCTGATGAAATCCACGATGCGATTCTTTCGAGAGTGTCGGTATCGTTGTAATATACGCGATTGGGATCTTGATCCATATCATTGCCATTACCCGTTATGAAGTCAATGTCTCCGTCTAGATCGATATCGACAAGTGCGCCGCCAGTGGAATAATCATCATCTATCGATTCCCAGTCGGGTTGGTCTGGATAGGGAATTATTAGAAACAGACAAAACAGAAGATTGTACATTGTTCTCCTTTCGCTGATAACCGAAAAATTATAACAATATGTTGGAACGTGTCAACATCTGCACCGACATGACTTATTGACTCGGTGTCGACTATCCTTATAATGTGCGAACATCATGGGATTTGAGATATGCAACTGAGAAGCAGAGCAATGCCGGCCGAAAACGATAATACGAAAGGACTTCTCTATGCGGTAGGTGGCACACTGCTCGTGTCGACCAACTATATTACGGCTAAGTATGCTCTAAGAGGTATTAATCCGGAGACGTTCAGCTTTATCTGGACAGTAGCGGCAAGCGTTTATGCCTTTCTCATTATATTACTGACCGGTAAGCATAGAGAACTACCGATCCCGCGAGGCTCGGTATTGAGCATTGCCATACTCGGTGTGGCTACGGGTACAGGCATGATCCTGGCATGGAGCGGGCTGGCCTTACTTGATCCCTCATTTGCCTCGTTTCTGTGGAGATTTTCTCCGGTCCTTATTATCATTTTGAGTTTCTTTATTCTGGGCGAAAGACTGCGTCTGATCGAAGCGGCGCCGATTGCGGCAATGGTATTGGGCGGTGCAGTCACTACTTTAGGCAGGTGGCATATTGTCGGAACGGGTGTCGTACTCACCCTGATGGGGTGCGTCGCAGTTGCCGTTCAGATGCTGGTCGTGAAAATGAATGTGAACAGAATTCACCCAAACATCATGGTTTTCTTGCGGGTATCCCTCGCTGCTGTGATCACTGGTCTCTGGGCCGCTGTCAGCGGGAAGCTGGATCTCCATGTTGGAATTTCCTATATCCTGGTTGCGCTATTAGGTGCTTTTCTTGGTCCGTGTGCGAGTTTTCTGTTGACTTTTAGGTCTTATCGCTACTGGGATCTATCGCGATCGAGCATCGTTCTGACCGGTCAGCCATTACTTGTCATACCCATGGCTTATATTGCATTCGGCAAACTCCCTACCGGGTTCGAATTACTGGGTGGACTCATCATTCTTGGCGGTGCTTTCTGGCTTGTTTGGCTTCATCGAGCACGCATCTGGCAGTAACAAAAAGTCTTTACTATTGACAATTACTACAGTAGGTATATACTTGCATTAGTAGAAGATCAACTGTAGCATCACAAATTTCAAAGTGTCTTAGAAAGGGGGTGAAACTGATGGAGTATGGCGCACAGCAGTCCTATTTCGCTGCCTATTGGATCTGGTGGCTAATATTCTATGTATACATGTCAGTGTGCTTGATGATGATTGCCAACAAAACAGGGACCCCAAATTCATGGTTGGCATGGATTCCCATAGCAAACATCTATCTTATGTGCAAGATCGCCGGCAAACCGGGTTGGTGGCTCATTCTTTTTTTCATTCCGATCGTCAACATAGTCATCGGCATTATCGTTTGGATGAAGATATCTGAGGCGAGAAAGAAACCTGCCTGGCTCGGTATTCTGATGATAATACCATTCGTTAATCTCATCATTCCTGGAATTCTGGCTTTCACCGAATAATACACTGGCGGATGTGATGATAAGGGGTGTCTTCGCCCTAAGAAGCGCGAACACCCCTTATTTACTTACGCAACGGGTAACGTCTTCAGAAAATAGCGAGGTGGTTGTATAGCCTATGTTTCGGTTTTTGTGACCGATTCCATGAATGCTCTGACAGTCTTGAGCAGCGTGTCATATTTTTCTTTGAGATCCAAGTACTTCTTTTTGTAATCTTCTTCAGGTGCACCTGATTCTGGCAGAGCATGCTCTGCTGCATCTTCGTCAAATAGTGTTTGGATAGACGACACTATGTCATCTGCTGTCTTCTCGCTGCTTTCCGGGTCGTGCGACTTGACCACATCCAGGAATCCTTCTTCCTCAAGCCATACTCTTGGATCTATGAAATCGCTGGGGTGCTGGCGCTTATGCCATGCTTCGCGTGCCTTTTCATAATCTATTACAAGACCCGGGCATGCTTTTTTAATGACCTCGAGGTAGCGGCTGGGGAAGCCAATGTCATTTTCCGCATACCTTATCAACTTGTATCCTTTGTGTGTTCGCAGAAAGACATCCCTGGTTTCTTCTTCACTTTTCTTATAGATTGCTATGACTGGCGGTATGCCTATGGAGAGCTTCTCGCACACGCGGTCGATCAGCTGCTTCGACAGCATTTCAGATAGAAGATTCACGTTGGCGATTATAAGGTCGAGGTCGTTCTTGAACTTCAAGAATAACTGAAGGCATTCCTCGATCGAATCAACACCGATGATCCTTTCGCGGCTGATAAGGTCAGCCAGGTTTTTCCTTACGTCTTTGTCCGGTTCAACGAGTATTATCATGATTCTATGCAATTATAGAGTATTATAAGCATTTGTCAAGAATGCAGTGAATTTGCAGGTAATAGTCTCAGGATTGCCGCGGAACAGACAATTTAGTGGATCGAATTTTTACCTCTCGGCGAAATCTCAGCCGGATAAGACTTGACATCGAAGTCATTAGTCCATATAATTGATGAACGGATGAGTCTATGAGAGCGAAAAAAGTGTCCAAGAAAAAGATGAAAAAGAGAAAGGCTCGGCCTAAATCTCCTGCCCGTAAGGCAGGAAGCCGGGTTCAAAAGGCAGTGAGATCGGCCCGAAAACGCTTGAATACTGCCAAGAAAGTCAGTACTCTGCCAGTATGTGAAAGACTGACGTATTTACTGACGAGGACTTCGATAGTCATCTATGCATCAAAAACCGGTGACGATTATGGCGCGACCTTTGTGAGTGATAATGTTCAGAGGGTGACGGGCTATAGCTACAGGTCGTTTGTCAACCGCCCGAATTTCTGGTTTGATCATATACATCCGGATGATCAGGAAAGGGTGCACCGTGAAGTAGAACGGGTCTTTGAAGATGATTATCATGAGTATGAATACCGGTTCAAGCACAAGGACGGTCATTATATATGGGTACATGATGAGATGAGGTTGATACGAGATTCCAAGGGTAACCCGGTGGAAATAGTCGGATACTGGACAGACATTACCAGGCGCAAAGAGCTGGAAATGGAGGCAGAAAAGCGTGCCAATCTGGTCAGTGGATTTATGGAATCGGCAAGTGAGGGTTTTGCACTATTGGATTCCAAATTCAACGTCATTGCTGTCAATCGGTTCTTGCTGGATAAGTTCGGTGTCAAGAAAGAAGATGCTCTCAGGATGAATTATTTCGATATATCAGGCGTGGCTTATGAGTCCGGGAGATATGAGGAATACGTTGAGATACTCGAGACTGGAAGACCCCGCTTTTATGGTGATTTGGTTTTGCCGCCTGAGTATGACAACAGACATGTTTCCGCGCAAGTGTTCAAGGTTGGTGATTGTTTGGGACTCATTATCAGGGAAGTGACCGACGAGGTCAAGCGCCAAAAGGAATTGAAAGAGAGTGAAGAGCATTTTCGTACCCTGCTCGAGGCATCGAATGCCGGTATCATCTTTCAGGATGTGGATGGTATTGTCATACGTGCGAACAGCCAGGCTTGTGAGATGCTCGAAATGAGTGAATCTGAATTGTGTGGTGCTAAACTCACCGACATATGCAGTCACGTGATTGATGAATATGGCAAGGAGTTGGGAATTGATGATTACCCGGTGACAAAAACACTGCGGACCGGAAAGCCGGTTCAAAACGTAATGGTCGGTATACCGGTTGATGAGCCCGGTGAGACAAGGTGGTTCCTTGTGAATTCAGATCCTGTTGTGGACCCTGAAACAGGCAGGTTAGATGAGGTTCTATGCTATTTCGTGGACATCACGGGGCAAAAGTACATGGAAGATCAACTTGTAGAGAGTGAAGAGCGATACCGTCAGATATTCGAGAATTGCCCGGTCGGCATCGGGATTGCAGATTCTGAAGGCAAGGTAGTTACGGCAAATAATGCCATGCAGCGCATCACCGGATACAGTCTTGATGAATTCAAGAAGGTCAACCTTGCCGACACGTTCGAGAATTCTGAGGATCGCGACATGATGATCAAGATACTCAATGAGAAAGGGCAGGTTTCAGATTATCGTGTCCGGCTTCTGCGGAAGGATGGCACACCATATGATGCGGTCCTCAATATATCCCGTATAGAAATAGGGGGCAGAGTTTACAACCACACTATGTGTCATGTTGTTACGCCTTAAAATCATTGCCCCTGTAAAGTATCTGGCTGAAAGAAGAACGATCGATTAGCTGCCGTAGGATTTTATATACTCTTCTACAAGACTGTCAAGCACGGCGAGGGGAACTGATCCATGTCTCAGGACGACATCATGGAATTTCCTGATGTCAAATTCATCGCCGAGTCTGCTCTTCGCCCTTGCTCTTAGCTCCAGTAATTTGAGTTCTCCGATCTTGTACGCGCATGCTTGCCCCGGCCAGACAATGTAGCGGTCGATTTCTGAATATGAACCCCACCCCAGGTTAGATAGAAGATACTCATATGCCCTTTCCCGTGTCCACTTCTTGTAGTGAATTCCTGTGTCGATGACAAGACGTAAGGCTCGAAACAGTTCGGAGCGCAAGTAGCCGATCAGGCTTTCGGTGTCGCCGTAGAAGCCATATTCGCCTGCCAGTTTCTCCGCGTACAGTGCCCATCCTTCGACGTATCCAGTGAAGAAGAATAGTGTCTTGAAAACTCGTGCTTCTGAGTGCTCTTGTTCGAGAGCGATCTGCAGATGGTGCCCGGGTATTGCTTCGTGATATGTAAGAGCTTTCATACCTGACTTCTGATGCTGGTAGGAGAGGTTCGCGTAGAATATGCCGCCTTCTGAACCATCTAGTTTCGGCTGCTGGTAATAGGTGCCTATCACCTGCACCTTGTATTCCGGCACACGGGCGACGTTTACCGTCGTTCGAGGGATTACCGAAAACATCAGTGGCAGTTTGTTCTTGATGCTATCGATTATCGCCTGGTATGAAAGGATCGTTTGTATTTTGCCTTCTTCGGTTGACGGGAAGAAATACTTCTCGTCCGCCGTGTTTCCTGAGATCTGCATGTACTGGCCTAACAGGTCGGAAAATTCGCCGTTGCCCGTGATCCCCAGTTTCCTGAACTGGCGTTTGAGTTCCTTCTGTATACGTTCAACTTCCTCAAGACCAAGGTTGTGTACCTGCTCAGGGGTCATGTTGGTGGTCGTGTGATTGCGTAGACAGTATCTGTAGTATTCATCGCCGTCAGGTAGTTTCCAGACACCCGCATTTTGGTCTGCTTTTTGCAGCAAGATTTCCACCTGTTCGATCATTCTTTTGTATGCCGGGTAGACATTGTCCTCCAGGGCGTTTGCAGCTTGCATGCAAAGATTTCTCTTGGTACCGTTAGTGATGCCTTCAATTCCGACGATGCGTGAGTAGAATGATGTGTAGAGCAGGTTCTGCTCGCAGGATACAGAAATGAATTCATTGAGTAGCTGAAGATAATTTCCCACAATATAGGAGGGTGGTATGATACGTTTTTCTTCCTGTATTTTCATGCGTTCGAGCAGTTGTCCCACCTTCATCTCGATTTTTCTTAGTCTCTGTATATAGTCCTGCGCATCGGCAACACTTGAGATTCTATGGTGCTCGGTCATCATGGTCACGAAAGTGCCGTGAAGTCCGAACAATGGGTTTATGGTGTATGTGTGGTTGGAAAATCTCTCACCTTCGAGTTCATTTTCCAGAAACCATTTAAGGACCGAAGCCGCAATACGTTGAGAAGAAGAAAGCCTTTCCTGATCATACTCCGAGACCCAGCTGTGGTATTTCCTGTACAGATCATAGATCTTCTGTATTCCGTATTCTGACTCGTCATCGAGTGCATCGTTCCTTACCACGATGTCCCATTCGGGCGGTATCCCGATCGAAGTTCCTGTTTCTGGTCTCAGTTGAACATATTCATTGAAGAAATTTCTGAACAGTTCTTCGATGTTTTGGGGCCGCTGCTGAGCTTGTGTGCAGACTGCGAAATTTATGGTTGTGATCAGGAGCGCAAATCTTACCTTGGTACTCATCATCAATTTAATGATAGGGTACTTCATGAAAGCCCTCCACCGTTTAATTCATTGTGCATGGTACAGTGTAATCGAAAGGCTTACATTCGGCTCACAAATAGGCTCAGACCGGAGGGTTCTTTGCGTTCGACTCGATCCTATGGATGCTTCAGTTTTCTCCCAGATTGACTACCTTGAATACGGTCTTGGTATCATTACCTGATACCTGCACGAAGATAATACCTTTAGGAAAATCGGCGCTTCGAAGCCTCAGACTGGTTGCGCCTTCGATGTCATGTCCGCGTATCCTTCTAACTATCCTGCCCGTAATATCGTAGACATTGATGCTAATCAAATGGCTGGTTTTTGGAATGTTTATGTCTATGGTTCCCCGCCAGATTGTGGGCATTTGAAGTATGCCGTTCTCAGGGGAGAGTACGATAGAGCCTTCACTAATACTCAGTTCTGACAGCATTGCCTTACTGAAGTATAGATCATTATCATCTCCGTTGCGGCCATCGGTCCATATCGCATATAGATATTGACTGTCACTGAGACAGATATGATACTCGCCCATGAAATCGGCAAGACTGGTAAATGACGTGTCTGATACCCTGATACTCGGGCCGAACGTGGCGCCGCTATCTGAGGAATACTGATAACGGACCTCGAAGACGCTCGAGAAATTGGTTGGCCAATCTGGAGTATGGTAGTAGATGACGTGTAAACCACCATACGCGTCAAAATGTACCCATCCCTTGCACTGTCCACCTGCCGTCACGTCATTCACAACGAGGGGAGTACTCCATGTGGTACCACCATCAGTTGACCGCACTCCTAGGATGTCCCAGCCGCCGTAGTCGTCGTTGACCCATGTGCCAAAAACGACATCACCACGTGCAGTTATCGAGTTTATCGGCGCGCGATCGCCGTAGCTGGGTGTGTACGACCAGTTGGCCAGATATACCTCTGGAAGCCAGTTATCACCGTGGTCGGTCGATTTGCGGTAATAAACACCGCCCGTCCCTGCTACTAGCAGCAGATGGAGATTCTCATTCTCATCCATACCAAGGGCGTTTATGTACCGTCTGTTCCATATAAGGTTTGCAGTGAAGCTCTGTCCATAATCGGTTGATCTGGCAAACCAAAGACCTAGTTGTCCTGCGGTCTGCTGCCATGCAATATAGATCTCATTGTCGTTTACCACCATCCATGGTTTGTCGACTCCATTATATGGGTTGACCTGGGTTGTATCTGCCCAGGTCTGTCCGCCATCTCTCGACAGATAATGTTTCATGAGTGTTGCCGAATATTGGATGAGCATATGCACGTGGCCCGAGTCATCCACGCCTATTACCGGGTCGGTATGCCAGATGATACCGGATGCCATGTCAGTGAAAGGGATTTGTGTGAATGTTTGACCAGAGTTTAACGAATAGGAATAAGGAGCAATGGGTACAGTAGCCCGTTCTGCGGTGTTGCAGATGGAAAAGACCGAATCTCCCCATACGGCAAAGCACGATTCCCCCTGGTTGAGCGTATCCCATGGTTCATCCGTACTCACTCTGATATTAGTAGACCACGGCGGGTCAGCCCAGAGGGATACAACCAATGCCAGCAGCACGATAGTGGAATACCTCATCGCTCCTCCGTTTTGATAGGATGGCGGACTATTGATATCCGGTCGATTTCTATTTCAAAAATCCCGGGTGCTGCATTCTCGATGAAAACGTAGAGAGCTGGGTTTATACCGGGGGTCAATGCTGCCGGGAATTCAGTGCCGGAGAACATTGCGGCGTGCTTTAGCATGATCGTCACATCCCGCCATTCTTCGTCGGCTGCGATGATGCTCTCGCCAGCATAATAATCCGTGCACGTTCCTTTACGGAAGAAATACCTTATGCGTACCGTATTTTCATTACCCTTAACACGTATTACCAGAGCATCATTATCGGAGAACGCGATTTCTCTATCTACGTGCAACCAGGCCGATGCAAAACCCTCGAACTGCGGGTTTGCCGTGAGTCTGACACTACCATCTCGGTGCATAATCTCTACATGGTAGTCGTACAATTGTTGCATCGCTGATGTGTTTTCGCTAAAGTCTTCCTGCCACATGATAGATGCGGTCAGAAAGAGAATTAGAGAGATCATTATGCCTCCTTTCGAAGCTATTCTATATAAATGATCTTTTCGATGGACCTTGCATTATGCGTCTTCAATTCACAAAGGTAAACACCGCTTCCTAACCGCCGGTGTGCTTCGTCGGTACCGTCCCACAACACCGATGACTGATGACCGATAGCAGATACCTGCTCAAATTTTCTTACTAACCTTCCACTTGTGTCATATATCCTGATGTCTACATCTTCGGCACTGCTTATATGTCGGTTGTCCGTTGTCTCGTATCTGATATCTGTGCAGTTTGAGAAAGGATTGGGGGTAACGGTCAATGAAATCGTAGCCACATCCTTGTCATTCGATTCGTTGATCCCGACATCAGGCTCTGTCTTCAGGAGCCACGCATCATCGTGTGTTTCGAGTAGAAACGCGGAACCGCCAATGATGTATCCGCCATCGTCACACAGGTCAACGGCGCTGCATTCTGCCGCATCGCCGCCACTCCACATGCGCGCCCATATAGAATCACCAGTCGCACCCAGTTTCATCAACCATACAAAACTCTGGGCAAATGGGACGAGGCTCTTTGCACCCCCGACGATATATCCGCCGTCTGTGGTTTGTTGTACCGAACGGAATTCCTCATGTCCTGGACCGCCATAGACAAATGCCCACAACGAATCACCCGCGGAATTTGCCTTCAATACCCAGGCGTCCTGTATGAGGGAACCGATCTGCCCGGTATGTCCTGCGGCAACGTATCCTCCGTCTGCTGTCGGTGTAAGCGAACTAAAGATCTCGCTGCCAAGCCCGGAATAGCGGCGCGTCCAGGCTGGGTTGCCGGCGGAATCGGTTCTTATCAAATAGGCTTCATAGGCAATGCTATTTAACTTGCTGGCAGTGAAGACATAGCCCCCATCGCCCGTCTGGTGGAATGAAACGCCGGGCCCTGCTGCGAAATCTTCATAGATCCTTGTCCATAGCGTATCACCGATCGAATCTGTCCTCAGTATCCAGGTTCCATAGATGCCACCCAAAGATTCGGTCTGACCGTAGATAGCGTAGCCACCATCATCTGCCCGCAGTACGCAGAAACCGATGTCGTCCTGAGTGCCTCCATATGTCTTAGTCCATAAGGTATCACCATCGGCATCCGTTTTAAGGATCCAGAGGTCACCGTTCTGCGTCGCTCTGAGCCCGACAGCGATAAACCCGCCGTCTTCAGTCTGCTTTGCCGAGAAACCACAATCGTCGCCTGTTCCACCGTAGATTTTGGTCCATATCGAGTCACCCTGTTCATCTGTACGCATTAGCATGAGGTTTTCATTCCACGAACCGCAGAGTATGTATCCATTGTCAGGCAATTGTTCTACCGACTGGAACCACTCGTAGGGCCCCGTGACTCCGTACAATTTTGTCCAGACCGTGTCGGGTACTTGAGCAGAAACCGATATCATCGTTAATAAAAGCACTGAGATAATGATGCTCAAAAAAGGGATCTTATTTATGACTACCATTTTTCCTCCCGGTTGGTATTGTTCAGAGAATATTATTGAAGCTCCGGATTTTGCTGATCACAATCGTGTACAGGTATACCTGTGTAATCGATGACTGTCAAGTATATATACTTGTACCAGCGTGAAGAGACAATAATATTCCAGTTGCAGAAGAAACGGTATCTCAAATGCATCAAGGTTGATGTTGAGATACCTCGCAAATCCTCTCAGTTCATTGAGTCTCCGCATCACGTTATCTTAAATACTAATCTCACGTAGTGCTCACAAGAAATCTCAAAAAACCGGAGTGTTACACTGTTATTAAATTCGCTTGACTATGGTGAGTCCACCTATATACTGGTATTGAGATGGGCCCATCCAAAGGAGACCCGTGAAGAACAATAAAGCACCGCAGCTCATACTGAAGATCATTTCTGTGCTCATAATGTTCGGTGGAGGGGTGCGGTTATTTGCGGAAAGAAAGATATTCGAATCCTTCCTCATTGACGAACTTTGGTCTTCTCACCCCTATTTCATCTATATTTACAGGGTTCTCGGGGGGTTTGTTGTGTCTGCAGGTGTCATGCTCTTCACGATCGCCCGTGATCCAATTCGATATGAAAAATCCCTTCAAGTTAGTGGTTTCTGTTTTTCCTTTATTGCCTGCGTCATGTTTTTAAGCGGGTTATTGCTGAAGATGTCGTTCCTTCATTATGCCTTTGACTTTGTTTTCTGCCTGATCACAGCCTGGGTGTGTTTTGCACTGTACAAACAGAATGCGGGTATGCCGGCTGACAGCAAATGACCGTGCCTGACAAGAAAGAACAGGTCAAAAAGCGGACGTTGAGCATTTCGGTGCGTGAATTGGTAGAATACACGCTGCGCTCTGGCGACTTGAATTTGACTTTCTTTAGCACTGACCGACCGGTGCAGGCAATACATGTTCATCAATTAATACAAGCGGCAAGACCAGTTGAATATACACCGGAAGTACTTGTCAGACACATTGCAGAAGCCGATGAATACCGGTTGCACATCGGCGGCAGGATCGATGGTGTTTACGACAACGGTCAGCGTGTTACCATCGATGAGATAAAGACAACACGCAAAGCCCCGTCAAATGTACGGGAAGAAGAAAACCAAATTCACTGGGGTCAGGCCAAGTGCTATGCTTACATATACGCAATTCAAAATGGCCTGGCTGAAATAGATGTTCAATTGACATATTATCAGATCGAAGAGGGCGAGCGTGTCGAGATCCGGCGTACTTTTTCGACCAAAGATCTGGTTCGTTTCTTCGAATCGTTGGTGTCTTCGTATTTGCAGTGGGCAGGTGCGGTCGTGAAGTGGATTGAGTTGAGGGACCGCTCAATTGAGAAGATGAGTTTTCCCTACGATGGTTACCGGCCGGGTCAGGAACAGATGATCGGCGCTGCAGCCTCGGCTATCGAAGATCGAGTGCCTCTTTTGATCCAGGCGCCAACCGGCATTGGTAAGACCATGGCCGTTATTTACCCGGCCGTCAAGGCACTTGCTCAAGGGCTGACAGATAGAGTATTTTACTTGACAGCACGGACCACCGGAAGAAATACGGCGGAGCAATGTTTGGAGACGCTCAGAGCGAATGGGGTGAAATGTAAGTATCTGAGCATTACCGCAAAGGAAAAAATATGCTTCAACCCGGCAAAATCGTGTAGTGGTGATGACTGCGAATATGCCCGTGGTTTCTATGACCGGATTAATGAGGCAATTGCTGACGCATTCAGCGGGGAAAATTTCACGAGAGATACTATACTTAGTATTGCCAGAAGACATAGGGTATGCCCCTTTGAGTTCTCGCTCGAGTTATCTCTGTGGGTAGACGTAATCATATGCGACTATAACTATTTTTTTGACCCAAGGGTATATTTGAGGCGATTCTTCGAGGACGGAGACAGTAATCACGTTGTGCTTGTTGATGAAGCTCACAATCTGGTTGACCGGTCGCGGGAGATGTATTCAGCAACTCTGCACAGAATGCCGCTCAGTGCCGTCAGGAGAAGCGCGAGAAAGAGAGTGCCCGGTTTGTACCGTATTCTGGGTAAGGTCAATGCATGGCTGGTCAGAGCGGGAGAACAAATACCTGAGGGTGATACAAGCATGGCTGCGGAAGAATGCCCGGTTGAACTGTGCCAGTTGTTGCGGAAATTCACGGATGCAGCTGAAAAGTGGTTGTCGAGAAATGAAACATCGAAGCTCCATGATGATATTCTGGAGATCTACTTTGATGTGCGGAGATTCCTGAACACTGCGGATAGATACGGGACGAATTACGCAACATACTATTCCATCATTGGCGGGGATTTGGCTGTGAAGATTTTCTGCATCGATCCATCAGAGCATTTGGAGGCGAAACTTCAACAATGCAGGTCCACAATATTTTTTTCTGCAACGCTGATGCCCATAGAATATTTCGCGAAATTGTTTGGGTGTGGCAGCGATGCGCGCGCAATCTCACTACCATCACCATTTCCCGGGGATAACCTCTGCGTTCTGGTCGCGGGGAAGATTTCCGCCCTTTACAGATACCGTGAATTCACCAAACATGAAGTTGCACGCATGATCGCTGCCCTGATCGACAGGAAGAAAGGCAATTATCTGGTATTCTTTCCTTCTTATGAGTATATGAAAATGATCTATGCGATCTTTCAGAGTAGGAGGCCTAATGTAAGGTTGATCGTGCAGGAACCGAGTATGTCTGAGCAGCAGCGAGATGAGTTTCTGAATAATTTTAGCGCCCAATCCGATGGTTTTCTTACCGGGTTCGTAGTCATGGGTGGTTTTTTTGCCGAGTCGATCGATCTCGTAGGTGAGCGACTCACCGGAGCGGCGATCGTGGGCGTCGGTTTTCCTCAGATTTCACTGGAGAGGGAGTTGATCAAGGCATACTTTGACAGCCAGAATGGCTCGGGATTTGCATTTGCCTATCAGGTTCCGGGTATGATAAAGGTTCTCCAGGCAGCGGGCAGGGTCATTCGCTCTGAACACGATACGGGTGTCGTGTTACTTATTGATACACGGTATACCAGTCCTCCATACAGCCTGATGTTTCCCGAGGGTTGGCGTCCTTCTTTTGTCAGTAGTGTTGAGAAAGCAGGCACATTGCTGCAGGAATTTTGGAACCGTAAGATCTGACACGTCATGAAGAATTGTGATACGGCTCTGGAAGATCTGGTCGTGCTGCTGCTAGATTGTCAGACAACCGGGGCGAATCCAAGGAGTGGAAGTGTCATTGAAATCGGCTGGGCTCGTTCGGACGCGTTGGGCGACGGGGAGGAGGTGTCGGGGATCAATGCGCGTATATTCAAAAAGCCGTCTGATTTCGAAATACCAGCACGTGTACAGAAAATCACAGGGATAAACATGGACGATATCGTTGCCGGTTCTGACCCGGAAGATGTTTGGGCGGAGATATTAACCACGGCGGAAGCGGTCGTCAGGTTGAACAGGAAACAGATGTGTCCTACTGTTATACATTTTGCGAAATTTGAGCTACCGTTTCTTACTAAACTGCACGCCATGTTTGGAGCAAAGAAGGATTTCCCGTTTACATTCATATGTACGCATGAGATTTCCAGGCATCTGTTCCCCGAATTGCCGAGGAGAAGCATCAGGGCCATAGCCGGGTACTTCGGTCACTCGCTCCATGAACTGAGGCGTTGTAGAGAACATGTTCAGGCGACAGCAATCATCTGGCGTGAAATCTTACGCGTGCTAAGGGAAAGACACGGCATCAAAACATTTGAGCAACTGATGGGATGGCTTCATCAACCAAAGGTCATTGTTTCAACGAGCAGATCGTATCCAATGTCGGCGCACGCGCTGCAGAGGTTACCCCAAAACCCCGGTGTTTACCGGATGCTCCGCTCCAATGGTGACGTATTGTACGTAGGTAAAGCGAATTCGATAAAGCAGCGCGTGAGGAGTTACTTCAGGAAGGGCAGCCGGCATCCTGAACACATACTCGAGATGCTTTCTCAGGCCAAGCGTCTCGACCTTACCGTCACCGAATCCGTGCTCGAAGCTGCAATCCTCGAATCCGATGATATCAAAAGACTCATGCCGCAATACAATATTGCTTTGCGCAAAGGTAATCGGGATGTCTGGTTCTACTCAAATGACTTTTGTGAATATGGCCCGCAGCCGACAAGGAGACATAAGATCGGCCCGATTGTCGACCGTGAGGCAATGTCTAATTTTGCGGCGATCATTAGGGTAACCGAGATGGGTGACATATCTGGGACCGCCCCGGAGTTGTTGATGAGCGGCATCGGTGTACCTGAAGGATTTGCTCCTGAATACAAGTGTATTAAGGCAGGCTACGAAATATTCATGAAACGTCACGCGGGTGTTCTAAGGAGAAGAGCTGCTGCCCAATCCCTGAACGCAGTTGGACGGCAACTATGGATAGAAAGGCAGAAAGGTAAGATTTGCGAGAATACCGAAATGGAAGACCTTGTTCTTAGGAGTATTGAGATACCCGCATGGACACCCGATTCAGTCTGTCGATTGATCGAATCTAATGTTATACGTGCGGGTCATGCGATGCGCCGGGCACACTGGTTTATAATGTTGACCGAATCGACTCTGGGATGGATAGAATCATCGGTTTCAGACGGAAGCTATTTCCTGATCGTTTTTGAAAAGGGACAGATACTCTATCGCCGGGTTCAGACTATGGGAGAGCTTCCGATCCCTCCCGGCCACCGCCGACATTTTATTGAGAAGCAGCGCAGTTTTGACACCATGACCTATGATCGCATGCGTGTGGTGACGACTGAAATCAGGAAGGTCATAAGCTCAGGCAGGTGGTTTGAAATAAGATTCACCCCGGTCAATACACTCGGTTGTGATGATCTGATCAATTTATTGAGCTGGGTATAACCTGATTCCTCAAGGCCAATGTGTATTGACATATGTACAGGTGTAATTATAATCACTGGCGTAATTTCTTGTTGTTAGCGACAAATATGCCTGGCTGCAGAAATTATGGTTGCTTTTTCAGGGTCGATGTATTAGATGTCGATCTCATTTCTTGAGGTTTGGAATTTTGTGCATAGGTATGAGTAGAAAGAAGAATCTGAAAGTTCTTATGGTCACGGATGCCTATTACCCGTACCCTTCGGGGGTATCCGAGTACGTACACTGCCTGAGCAATATACTTCGGAATCTAGGGCACACAGTAGACATCGTAGCAACTTCATTTGGCAGAAAAGAGGATAGCAAATACGATGCAATCCGGATCGGCAAAGTACTTTACGTTCCTTTGAACAAATCATATGCGACAGTGCCGGTTGGATTTGATGTTCCTGCAAAGATGAAGTATTTGATGCAAAGCTCCCGGTATGATGTGATTCATCTTAACGGCCCGATTTTCCCAAATCTATCCTATTTTGCGCTGAAATATTCAAGCACGAGGACAATTTCAACCTTTCACACATCATCAGAAAAAGTGAGCGGTTTTGGTGGAAATCTGTTCAAAAAGATATTCGGCGATATGAATGCGAAAATAGATGTGAGGATCGCTGTTTCAAAACAGGCTCAGAGGACAAACGAAATGTACATCCCCGGAAAGTATCATATTGTGCCTCTCGGCATTGACGTTAGAAGGTTCGCCCCGCGAGGGGATAAATGTGCCGAAATTGGGCGGAATTCGATTCTCTTTGTCGGTAGGATGGATCCCAGAAAAGGATTGCACAGACTGCTCAGAGCTTTTACAGTTGTGAAGCGTGAGATGCCCGATGCCTTGCTCTTTATCGTTGGCAGTGGCCCTGCGCGCGCGAAATATGAGAGAATGGCAGTGGATTACGGTGTCGGGGATTCCGTAATCTTCAAGGGTGTGGTGGCGATTTCTCAGCTTCCAGAGTATTTTCGTTCCGCCACAGTCTATACTTCGCCGGCCGAGGGGGGTGAATCGTTCGGTTTGGTGCTTATTGAGGCGATGGCTTCAGGCGTGCCGGTTGTCGCTTCAAGCATCGCAGGCTATGATGAAGTTATCGAGAATGGACGCAACGGTATCCTGCTCGATACAGATGATCCCGCAGCATATGCCGAATCTTTGTTGAACGTTCTACAGAGTGCCAAACTGAGACGGACTTTGATCGCCGAGGGTTTGAAAGATGTGACGACCAAATATAGTTGGGATATTATAGGACGCAGGATCGAGCGATTCTATTATGAATGAAGTATATCATATTCCTGAAAGACAGAGTGATTTTGCCAAACACCACGGTTGAATGAAAAATTCTTAGTTGAACATTTTGCGACAACTCAAGAAAAATGGGGAAGCGGCAGGAAACTCCACTTCCCCGTATACTTTTCCTTGGTGTCTACTTGATCAAAAGTAACTTCGTGTTCCGCACGTATTCGCCGGCCTTGAATTGTACGAAATATATTCCATTGGGCACTGACTTTCCGCTTGCATCACGGCCGTCCCACATGACCGATGAGGAATAGCCGGTGACTGATAGTTGCGTGGAAAAATCCTTGATTAGTTTGCCGGTTACATCGTACACGAGTAATGAGATATCCTGTGGCGCATATCCATCATCCTGTATAGAGTAGCGCATTTCAGTTGCGCCTCTCGATGGATTCGGTACAACGTTGAAGTACGTGCCTCCATTCTGGTCGAGTCTGTTCTCTTCGACATAAGTGTCGAGCACGAAATTCGCAGTCACTTCCTTATCGGCGTTCATTATGATCGAATCGGGGTTTTGCGAACCCCATAGATTACCGCTCCAGTGGCTGAATATCCACCCTGAATCAGGCACAGCAAGGAGTTCGACCACCGTACCGCGTGGGTATTGAGCCATGTTCGGAGTTACTTCTACGGTGCCATTGCCGACCGTGTTGACCGTCAGTATAACAAATTCTGTGATGAACGTGGCCGTGATGAATTTGTCATCGTCCATGATGACGGTAGCGGGATTTGTGTTACCAGACAGGTCGTCGCCCCACGCGTTGAAGATCCATCCGGAATCCGGTATTGCCGTGACTTGGACAGGAGTGCCTGGATCGTGCCATGGTGTGTCAGGCTCGATCTCAACAGCGCCGCTGCCGGCAACCCTGGTGTGTATATAATATGACAGAATATAATCCCAGCCGATCGCATCGAACATATTCCGGTCGGGCGCCCTGAAGAAATTTGGGTAGAATGTCTCTCCGGAACCGATAGCAGGCTGCATGATAGCATTGACGTTGTATTGGCTGAAATGTGAAGCCTGATAAGGTTCGCCGTCTGACATCTGGTACTCGACTTCTATCATATCAGAATTGACATCGTCATTGCCGCCTGATATGTCAACCATGCGCGCTGTAGTCTGGAAATCATACCAGGTATCTGGATTATAGTTACCAGTGCCGTCACTATCCTGGAATCGGTACATGTCGAGTGCGTCGATGTCCTGCGCGTAACCGTCAGCGTTCGAAACAAAACCCAATACATGTCCTACTTCATGGGCGGCAACAGACTGGAAGCACATGCCGTAAACTCCGTCACTCGGGGTGTAATCCCACGTGAAATTCGAGCTGAAAGTAATCTGCGCGGCGAGGCTCGGGAAAGAACCGATCACCGCATTATAGGTTGCCACCAGAAAATATACGCGGTCTTCGTTCGTTACAGTAGAAGTTGCATAAGTATAACGGACCGGTATTGTGTTATCCGGCGGTAGTTGAAGTTGGATAGAATCGTCCGCATCCATATCAGCGATAAGACTCGCACGTGTTATCGAGTAAGACGGATTGCCCGCGTAGTAGCTCTGAGCCATACCAAGTATACCGGGTCCTAGAGGGGCAAAACCGATATTAATGCTGACTTCCACGTCGTCATCGAACCGTCCTTCAATAAATACGGCGACAGATTCCAGCGCGGCCAGTGCTTCTGCCGGAACACTCGTACAGTTGTAAACGATATTGATGCCGCGTCCTGCTCGACCTGCGCTGACTATGGTTTTGTTCGGTGCGTTATCGAAATCTTCGCGTGCCTGCAAAGCCATATCCCGGAATTCCGTCGGGGACACCCGCGAAAGGTCGCTGCCAATGACCGGATATATTAGACTTCCGGTCTCCAATTCTACGGTCGAACCGTCGAGATAAAGCCTGCTTTGCATTACGGGTCCCGGTTCGCGGAAGTGATAGTCTTTCTCAAGATATCTGAATTGCTCTGCCATAATGAACCGAGGTATCGGGAAGATGGTAGCGCACAGCAGAACGAATGCTACTCCACAATTAAGGTGCTTCATTAAATCCTCCTTCATAGACTATTCAAGCACTCTGATCTATTCGATAGTATGCACCTATTCAGCGGTATAGTTAATCAAGGTACATTCAGTAATAATATCGATTGTCCGAGGAATGTCAAGGAAGGTGTTATGGGGTCAGGTCTTGACTATTGACAAAGTCTGAGTGTGGCGGGGTCTACCAGGGAGTTTTTTTCCACGAAATCTGACGAGGGTGATAGGCATTGGGCCACTATTGTCAATAGTCAAGACCTGACCCCACAGCTAGATGATTGGATATCTGCAAAAGGAAATGCCCGGCACAATTGGATCGCGCCGGGCCTGTGTATTCATTGATATTTTAACGTACAAGCAGCAATTTCAATGTTTCCTGGTATTCACCGGCCTTGAATTTGACGAAATATATCCCGTTGGGTGTCGGCTTGCCGTTCGCATCACGGCCATCCCAGGTTACCGATGAGGGATAGCCGGTAACCGATAGTTGCGCAGAAAAATCTTTGACGAGTTTGCCGGTTACATCATACACGAGTAATGAGATATCCTGCAGCGCGTATCCTGCATCCTGTACAGAGTACCGCATTTCAGTCGCGCCGCTCGATGGATTCGGGAAAATGCTGAAGTACGTACCTCTGTTCTGGTTGAGTTCGTTTTCTTCGATATAGGTATCGAGTATGAAATTCGCGGTCACCTGTTTATCTGCATTCATAAGGATCGTATCGGGATTTTGCGAGCCCCAGAGATTGCCGCTCCAGAAGCTAAAGATCCAACCTGGATCAGGTACGGCTGTGAGCTCTACTTCTGAACCCCGTGGATAATATGGTAGATCGGGTACTCGATTGACAATACCGTTTCCTACGACGCTGACGGTGAGCGTACAATTGATGGTCTGGAATGAACCAATAACCGATTTGTCATAATCCATGACGAGGGTTGCAGGGTTTGTATTGCCGGTAAGATCGCCACCCCACACAGTGAATTGCCATCCCGGATCAGGCACAGCGGTGAGTTCGACCGTATCTCCGGACGCATGCCACTGTGTATCTGGATCTACTTCCACTGATCCTCCGCCCCACGCACTCGTCACCAGATAGTAAGAGAAGAGGTAATCCCAACCGATCGCGTCGAACATGTCTCGGTCCGGAACCTGGAAGAAGTTCGGGTAAAAAGTTGCTCCGGCGCCGATGGCGGGTTGCATTAGTGCGTAGACATTATTCTGGCTGAAATGTGAAGATTGATAAGGGTCACCGTCGGACATCTGGTACTCTGCCGCGATCATGTCGGCGTTCGCGTCATCGCTTCCCGGTGATTCATCAACCATTCGTGCAGTGGTCTGGAATTCGTACCATGTGTCCGGATTGTAATTCCCCGTACCATCAGAACGCTGGAATCTGTAGATATCGAGTACTTCCATGTCGTTGGTCAAGTAGGATGAACCGCAGCCAAATCCGAGGACGTGCCCGATTTCATGGGCAGCCACGGATTGGAAGCAGTGACCGACCACGCCGTCGCGCGGGTCATAATCAAACGTGAAATTCGTGCTGAACGTTATCTGCGCGGCCAGACTCGGGTAGGAACCTATGACTGCATTGTATGATGCAACACGGAAATAGACACGATTCTCGTCGGTGATGGTCGAACTGCCGTAATTGTAGCGGACCGGGATCGTTGCCGTGGTTGGCAGCCATGTTTGAACCGAGTCATCAGCATCCATATCATTGACCAAACTGGTGCGGGTCGTTGTCCATGAAGGATTACCTGCGATATAGCTCTGGGCGGTTCCGAGAATGCCCGGCCCCAGTGGTGCGAAAGTAATGTTTATACTTACCGAGACTTCGTCACTGTAAAGCTGTTCGATATATACTGCAACGGATTCCAGTGCAGCAACCGCTGCCGGCGGGACGCTCACACAATTGTAGACAATATTTATGCCCCGACCGGTGCGGCCAGCGCTGACTATTGATTTGTTCGGTGCATCCTCGAATGCCTGGCGCGCCTGCAGAGCCATTGTGCGGAATTCCTCGGGCGTGACCTTTGAGAAATCGCTCCCTGTTACTGGATAGATCAAGCTGCCGGTCTCGAGTTCGATGATTGAACCGTCAAGATAAAGACGGCTCTGCGCTTTAGGACCCGGTTCATAGAAGAAGTAATCTTCTTCTGTATAACGCATCTGAGCCGCCATGGACAAGATCGGCAGGATACACAGAAGCATTGCTGTGGTTCCCATCCTTTTTACCAAAATCCTGTTTCTCATCATGTCCTCCTGTTTGGATAATTTAATGTGTCTATTATTCATTTTTCTGTTTGCTAAAAATGTTCGTAGATAAAATAGTTATGAATAATAATAGTAAAATTCACGGGCATGTCAAGATTATAACACCAGCCTGCGGTGACTACGTGTTTTGTAGCTTGACATTACATTTATTCGACCTATAATCTATTCGGAAGAAGGAGGATGAGATGAAGGTGCCTGGATTCTTTGTATCGCTATGCATAATCGTAATTGGCGCACCTCTCTTTGGTCAGATCACAATTGACTGGACCGAAGTCCCCCAGTATACCGGTATCGAATTTATTCATAACGGTGTCAGCGATGTAACGGTCGAACTTGGCGTATCTGGAGGACCAAAAACCTGGTCGTTCTCAAACCAACCTATGGGTTCCCAGAATACCTATGCGTTGATCGTGCCGCGTACCTCCACACCGTTTGGTGATTCGTTCCCTGATGCAAATCTTGTGCTTCAAATCACGGAAGATGGCGACACGGTTTATGCATACGGTCAGATCGCTCCATCTTTTGGCAGTAATTTAGGGTTGGGCAGTGTGTCACCGTTGACGACATTTTTCAGATTTGAACCGACGGACTCTTACCCGCTACCGATGGTTTATGGTGCCAGCCGTTCCTATCAATATGGATACACGTTGTCATTGGGCCCGGTAATGGATTTGCGGACTGACAATTACGGATTGGAGACAGTCGACGCATATGGTTTCGTGATCATTCCATATGACACGTTTGAATGCTTGCGCACGTGTTCATTTGATACAACCGTATCGACAATACTGGTGAGTGGATTTCCCATTTCGGTTGATACGACGACGCATATCATCTATGATTTCCTTGCCGAGGATTATGGACTCATTGCCCACGTTCTCAGTAATCCTGAAGAAACGAACCCCAACTATACCGAGGCATCTTTTCTCGAGCGCCTCAACGGTTTTTCTACGGGGATAAACGAATCGAAACACATTGCCGTGATCAATTTCTCATGCCAGCCTAATCCATTCTCGAAGCTGACCATCATACGATTCTCTATACCTGGAGGAGTAGACAGTAGACAGAACACAGTAGGCAGTATGAGGGTTTACGATCCTACAGGACGCTTGGTTAAGTCGTTTAATCTGGAATCGAGTATCGAGAATCAAGAATCGGCAATATCCTGGTCTGGCGATGATAATACGGGCAGGAAATTACCTGGTGGCGTGTATTTTCTGGTAGCGGACGTAGATGATAGTCGCTTCAGCCAGAAGGTGTTGTTGATTAGATAGGGTAGATGGAACAGCGGGTTTGGCGCAATGATCTATTTGCAGCGTTACTCACAGACGGGGTAAGAATATGGAGGATTAATGAAAGAAACGTTGTTAGTTTTGCTGGCAATGATGCCAGTGCTCCTGGCGCAGACTGATATGCCAAGAAAACCTCTAAGCAAGGATATGAAGCCAGTTCTGCTCGTTATCGACATTCAGGAAAGATACTTGCCAATGATGGCTTCTGAAGAGAAGGACCTGGCGCTGCGCATGATAAACGGTGCAATATGGATCTTTCGGCAGCACGACTTGCCGGTTATCCGGGTGTACCATTCGGATTTGCAGTTCGGCCCTAACCCCGGTGATAAAGATTTCGAATTCCCGTCGAGCGTGATCATAAAAGACGACGACGTGAAAGTCATCAAAAATTATCCGAGCGCGTTTACGAAGACCGAACTTGAGGCAATTCTGCGTGAGAAGGACATAAACACCGTATTCCTGTGCGGGTTGAGCGCGGTGGGTTGCGTGCTTGCAACCTACTTCGGTGCTATGGATCGCGGTTTTGAGGCTTTTATGGTAAAGGATGCGATCATGAGTCACAAGGCTGACTATACAGAGGTCGTGAAGGAAATTACTGAAACGGTTACCTTCAAGACCCTGCAGTTCATGCTTGAATATTTAAGAAAATAGTGATCGCAATGGTTGGTTGTGAATAGATGGTAAAGGAATAGGAGAGCAGCATGCAAAGTAGTAAACTCTACGTAGGGAATGTTAGCTATTCGGCGACGGCTGAGGAGTTAAGAGAGCTGTTCGCTCAGTATGGTGAAGTGAAACAAGTCAATCTAATGGAAGGCAGGGGGTATGGTTTTGTTGAGATGTCCAACACTGAAGAAGCGACCAAGGCCAAGGACGCGCTGAACGGTTTAGACTTTAAGGGTCGGACCCTTAAAGTTGACGAAGCACGTCAGCCCGGCAACAAAGAAAAGAAAGGTTTTCGAAAATACTGAGACGATTGCCGCAATAGACAAAAGTTAAACACCGGTTCTGCTTAGCTTGACGCTCTATAGTCTCTTGGTGGAGACCGTTTTTCAAAAAATCACTACATCGTATTCGTGTTCAATCGGTCTAGAAGCAACCAGTGTGATATAATGTATCATAGGAGGAATAAGAAACAAAATACAGGTCGAAATGCTCGGCGGTTGTTTCGTCGAAGCTGTTGACGCGGTTGAATGCGATAGCCCAGGCATATTGATCCTGGTATAAACACTTCTCCGCGTAACACGGAATCCGGTAAGGCCGGTCATTCCATTCGCTGTAGGTTGCCCTTATACACTGGTATAACACAGTCGGGTCTTCACCGATATCACCAGCCTTTTCCTGCATCCGGTTGATCAGTTCATCTCTCAGTGCAATTGAGAGATCTGCCCCGGAATAGTTTTCGGCAAATACTTCGTGTATGTCACCGAATGGTACTGTCTCAGGATCAGATGTGTAATCTGTATTCGTTACTATGACCACAGGGTCGCATTCCGGTGTTGAGGTACAGCTGGACAGAACGAGAATGGAGCCGATCAGCAATGTGTACAGAAGATGCTTTCTTTTCACTCGATACCTCCCTTCTGGCCCACCAGCGGGCCGTGGTCTATTATAGGGTAAGGACTCACGCGTCACTCACAAGTGAGGTCACAGCGGGACTAACTGTACCATTCTGTCCATCAATCCTCTATAGTCCTGCTGATAGTGTAGAAAGGCCCGAATTGTTACTTCGGCGAGCAGCTAAGTAACGGTAAATGCTGAAAATGTCATAGGTTTAAGTATTCATCGATATGTCTACACAGGGGTTAATAAACTTAAGTGTAGTTTGCGGAAAATGTGTGCCATTCTGACACATATCATGTTCAACCGAGTCAAAAGAGACAACAATTTGTCCTTGTGTCACTATTTTGTGCCATATTGGCGCACCCTATGTATCGATTTTTTGGTCAACCTTCAAAAAACTTATGATTTTTCAAGCAATCAGTCTCGGCATGAATATTGCAATATATCTGAGTGTAGGATAAAAGAAGTATAATATCATTTTTCTGAGAGATTTCTCAGAAAGGTGTGTTGGCTTTTGTGTATTTTTATTACATTGCCCTTGATGTTTGTAAACATAGCGATAGAGTGTAGTCGGAGGTTGGGTGGCGAAGAGGCGTAAACGAAGTCGGAAATCGTATATGAAGGACTACCGCCAGAATTACGGCGATCTGATGCGCGATCAAATCAGTGATTGGTTCAGCAATCACCCGGATTATCTAAAAAAGTACTGTAAAAAGTGGCGGGAACGACATCTCGGTTATTTCAGGAAATGGCGGCATCGAAATAGATCCACGTACCTTGACTATCAGCGGAAATGGCGTGCGCAACACCGCGAAAGAGTGAAAGCGTACATGAGGGGTTACATGCGCCGCTACCGCAGTGGAGAGCCAGAAATGGCATTAGAGGATCAAATGGGAGGAAGCCTTGCTCTGGATTAATCCAGTATATTGTGCGCATAGGGTAAGAGTTTTCATACTATAACTAAAGAACTGTAGGCATACGCTAACTTCCCAGCGTATGTGTTGTTAACAATTAAAAAAACATCTTGCTGCAAAAGCAGGGTCGAGCGGTAATATGATGAACAAAGAACTCGGAAATTATTCTTCTATATTGATGATCAGCCAGCAGTTGGAGGAGGACGTATATGAAACCATTCCGTAAGCATGTAGCCATCTCAATAGATGGTGGTGCGTTGAAAGGTGTGATGGTAACCCGTGCACTGGCAATTCTTGAAGACCATCTGGGCAGACCGGCCCACGATATATTCCGTGTTACGACAGGAACCTCGACTGGTGCCATTATTGCAGCGGGTATTGGCAGGGGGTTAAGCGGCACGCAGATGTACGACCTCTATTGTGAATTGGGTGGCGTTGTCTTTCGCAGAACCCTGCGCAGCATGCTTTGGCCTTTGACCCGCTACCGTTTTTCTAACGAGCCTTTGGCGAATGCTCTGAAGCAGTACCTTGGTGAGGGGATGATGAGGGAATTCTGGACGGCAGAACCGCCGACCGATGTCGTTATCACTGTCTTTGATCTTGTGGAGAAAAGAACTCGTTTCGTAAAACCCTGGAAAGATGAATACTCCACCTGGCCGATCCTTAAGGCGGTCCTGGCGTCGAGTACAATACCTACTACATTTCCTGTCGTTGAGGGAAGGTATGTTGACGGCGGGGTTGGTTCTTACTGCAATCCGTGCTACATTGCAGCGTATGAACTGTGCTTTTGCCTAAATTGGAATCCAGCTGAAACGACTCTCATCAGCCTCGGCACAGGTCGCGAACCGCATTCTCTAAAGACGGGTGATGCTGATCGGTTCATGGTGTGGGATTGGATCGGTCCTGTAATAGGTGCTTTCATGCAAACTGCCGATGATCAACAAGTACATGTTGTCAAAACGTTCTTCGAGAGACTCGACTTCCGCAGATTTCAGGTTGATTTCCGTGAGCCCGTAAAGAGCGATGATCCAAAAGAAATACCTAAACTTGCTGAATACGGGGAAGAACTGGCGCGGAAAATTCTCAACGATGAAACCGATATAGCTATGGAAATCAAGGCAAAACGCACGCTCCAGTCCTTGTAGTTGAAAGACAGGATTTTGTGTTTCTCTGCATCATCTGATGCACAGAAATTTCGATGACTAGGTTGTTTGCAATGTTGAGATGCAGACAGGTAAGAATCCCGCCCCGCAGCTGTGACGATGCGGGGCGGGCCTTGTTTGTATAGTATAGCTATTTAACGAGTACTAGTTTGTACGTCGCGGTCTGCTCTCCTGCATCGAGTTTGAAGAAGTATATGCCGTTCGCAACAGTGCGGTTATTATCATCCTTGGCATTCCAGAAGACGGTGTTGGTTCCTGCATCTACGATGCCATCAACAAGCGTGCTGACCAGCCGGCCTGCACTGTCATATACCTTGAGCGATACCCTGCTTCTTGCCGAAGTATTGTAGGTGATGAGAGAACGTCCCCGTACTGGATTCGTCATCGGCGCGAAACCAGTAGCAAGCGGGGCATCTTTGCTCGGTGATTCTTCAATTCCAGTATACAGATAGTTTATCACTCTATTCATCATCGTATCCCGGTCCGCCTCAGCATTGATTAGTTCAAATGCGAACCCATTGAAGAAGAGATAGTACGGAGTAACCGGTGGTCCCACGGCGATCGTGTTGCTCAAGTTCGATTCGTTCTGCATCTCGGTCCATGAAGTGCCATCCGGGTTGATCTGGTCTGCGTAGTCATATATAATAGTACCTGTGGTCGGTGATGAAAATCCGGACATGATTGGTCCAACGCCTGTTACCTGGGTGCAATATATGTCATCCACATGCGAGCCAACATGCATCCAACTCACCGGGTCGATATCATACAAGACATCCTGGGAAGAGAGCCACAGCTTGCCAGGGTTCATGACGTTCAAGAGATAGAGGCCAATTTCAGTAGTATCCGTGGCTGTCAATGTATTTGACCAGTCTTCACCCGTGGCCCATACAACGATCTCATAGTTACCCATGACCGCGGCATCAGGTGCCACGCCGCTGCTGTCAAAAACGACCCACTTGTCATAAGCAAGCCCGAGGTTATTGAACGACGTTTCGTAGTACGTTTCAACGTTAGGTAAATTCTCGTCGTCATCGACATAGAGTATTTCCGCCCCCGCAGAAACGTAACCGATGTCCATCTTATAGACATTGCCCGTGGTCCAACCACAGCTCCAGAGATAAGTACCGTCAAAAGCAAGGTCCTGTATTTCAAGGTCAGGGCAAGCAAAGGACGTTATCACTGCACCGGTGACCGGGTTCAGCTTGTAAATGTAATCGGTTGCCTGGTCAGAATTCCAGAGAACATTGTCATGCCAGTCCCAGGTAAGACCAGTGGAAGCCGTGCCCTGCGAAGGGAATTGTCCCCAGATAGCGCCTGTCGCCGGGTCGAGTTCCCATATGGTATTGTTTGCCCAGTTCGTATTCCAGATCGTGTCGTTCATCCAGGCAAGACCTTCGCACGATGCTCCGGTGCCCGGACCCGGGATCGAAGCCAATACTGCTCCGGTTACGGGGTCGAGTTTGTAGATGAGTATGGTTCCGCCGTCCGCACACCACAGATTTGTTCCATCCCAGCACAATCCCGTGGCTGTGGTGCTGGGTGCTGGTAACGAATCAAGGACGTTGCCCAGGGTGTCCATTCTGTATATTCTATCGAGCCCATCGCTGCCGAGCCAAAGGTATTCCCCATCCCAGGCCATACCGTCGACATTATTAGAGGGCGCGACGAATTGATAGACGACTGTACCTGTGTCTCTTGGTGCATTATTGCTGCGTGGAGCTCGTGCTGCATCTCTGTGTGGGGCTACCGTAGCGCTGCCCATTTCGGTCAAGCCGAAAATCGCAAGCGTTGCGATTACACAAAAGACCGACATTCTCTTGAGCATCATTCACCTCCCTAATACTTTGTTGGTGTGTTGTTTTATTACGATAAATCTTTTTACGAACTAAGAATGAAGTAAATTACTATTTATTATAAGAGCATATAGTTATAGGTCAAGTCTTCTTATCGAGACCTAAGTCTCAGTTGGGGACAGGCATAACATTTTCAACATTCCTGCTATGCAGAATGATTATAGTTGTATTAAATTCTCATTCTATGCTGAACGCAGAGGAAAAACATCGGGGTTCTTACTGTTATCAGTCATTTCCCGGGTTGACCAGGGAATCTAACTACGTCAGTTCACCTCGAGATCATCCGGTTCCGTTTGAAACTAGAAAGGCTGACGGTGACAAAAGAGTTGACAGCTGTCCCCCGTATTTTATTTCAAGATCACGAGTTTCCCCACGTTCTTTTGCCATGGTGATTCCAGTGTGAAGAGGTAGATTCCAGCGCTGACCTTTGCTTGCCATTGGATTGCATGGACACCAGCAGATATGACGCTATTTATCGGTGTGTCAACTAGCCTACCTGCACAATCAAAGATTCGCAGCGATATCAAGGCTTCACGCGGCAGGGCCAAGACAAAGGTGGCCTCACTTCTCACCGGATTGCCTTTCAGTTCTAATGCACTGTATTGAGGCATGATACTCAATTCTTCGATCCCTGTGCAATTGGCAATGAACCAGTAATAACTCGATGGCGCACCAGCAGGATCAACGGCTGCGTTGCAGGGTTGTGCCGCGTCGACTGCTTCGATATAGTACCTGACTGTATCGTATGGATTGGCCACCGCAGATATCGAGTCCAAATACCAGTTAGGTGAACCATTCATGATCATTGTCGTGGATATCCAACCGGGGTCTTCATCCCGTTTGTAATGCAGAACCACCGAGTCTATTCCTGCCAGATTGTCAGTAACCATCGTGCGAATCTCAAATGGACCGGTGAAAGAAGTGTCATTCCAGACCGAAGTAGATTCGATAACCGGAACAGTGATATCAACACCGAAACTATCCGGTTCAGAATAAGGACCATCATTGCCTGCCAGGTCATATGCCTTAACGCGCCAGTAGTACCGGTTCTCGGAATGATCTATGATTATGCCCGTAGTATCCAGAGTATCAACGATCAGCGGAGTAACAAAGCCAAATAAAGTATCAACCTGGAGTACGTAACGGATTGATGAGCGGTGAATATCTAGATCCTGCACCGATTTTTCTAAGTATGGCTTTTTATCGAGTGCTTTTCTCAATGCTAAACACGAGACCGGATTCCACTCAAAGGCAACCAGTGTATCGCTCATGAATATTCCATCCACCGGTGCAGTCAATACGGGTGCTACAGGTATGTCAGTGTCAATCTCAAATTGCCATGTTGATGAGAACGCTCCTTCATTACCTGCCAGATCGATTGCTTTTACACGCCAGTAATAGACAGTATCAGCCAGTACGGTAGTAAATGTCGTGTCGGTCGAAGTAGTTTCAACCAAACCCTGGGTAAAGCCGTCATCTAATGCGTACTGAACTATATAATAGTCAGTGCCGCTCAGGTTATCGTTTGTCGCGTGCCAGCTAAAATCTACTATATTGTCATTCAGATATGTATTATTTGCAGGAGCGATCAGATTTACGGCAGGGGGCGGTGTGATATCAACACCAAAGCTATCCGGCAGCGTATAAGTACCCTGGTTACCTGCCAGGTCATACGCCCTTACCCGCCAGTAGTGGACGTTCTCGCTCAATGTAACGGTGGTCGTGGTTGCTGTCAGCGTATCGATCACGAGTGGTGAGGTGAAAGCCGTGATGGTATCCACTTGAAGAATGTAGCGTATAGGGGCGTCGATATTCGTTAGTTTTTCCAGAAGTGACGGTCGGTCTGATGCATTTTTTTGCGCGGTGGGCAATTCGTCAATATCTCCGTTGCCGGCAATTTCTGTCACCGTGGTCCACTCGAAATCGACTTGCGCGTCAGTCAACCATGTTCCGCCAATTGGAGAGACAAGCGCTGGTACTGATGGCGACGAAGTGTCAATCTCGAATTGCCATGTCGTTGAGAATGCGCCTTCATTATTTGCGGCGTCTACTGCTTTTACACGCCAGTAATAAGTAGTATCACTGAGGACTGTCGTGAATGTCGTATCGACTATGGCGGTGTCGACCAGCCCCTGTGTGAAAGCATTATCAAGGGCATATTCGAGCACATAATGATCTACCCCGCTGATATTGTCACTCGCTGCATGCCAGATGAAATTGACTGTGCTGGTAGTCAGGTAACAACTATAGGACGGCGAGCTTAAGGTTACAGTGGAAGGAGCGGTTGTATCGATGACAACTGTCCATGTTTCATTCGATTGTCTTGAGTTGTTAGCACTATCATAGGCGACCACGTACCAGTCGTTGTAACCTTCGTCCAGGTCATAATCGACGGCCCAATTGGTGTCAGGACCAGTATGTCGTAGTACGTCTTCTATGTATATTCTATAGTCCTTAATCCCACTTCCTGTATCAATCGTTGATTCCCAGACAAAGGTCGGCCGCAATATGGAAAAGACGGTAGAATCTGAAGGAGAGATGAGGCTGAATGGCTCCGGCGGCACGGTCTCAATACCTGTGGTATTGCCGATTTCCCAATGGAGCAGTGCTGGGTCATTAGGTGAATCTGTGAATTTGCGATAAAAGAGTCCAACTAGACGCAATGTATTGTACGTTAGCGTGTCCAATGCTGAGAGATCAATGCTCCCAATTGCCAGTGTAGTGTAGAATCCCGTTGAGTTTCCGGGTAGAGCAGCATCAGGTACTACTTGCCATGCGCTGGTATAATATTCGACCTGTAGGCCGATTGAATCCTGCGCACTTGCTTTGTTCCATACCGCATAGCCCCAGTGCGGACGGGCATAAGTTGCAGACAAATCGCCATAATTCGCCGCGACTCCTGTCAGCGTGCCTTCATCGGTCGCTAAAGACGACGAGGAGGTCAAAATGATATTATCACAAGCACAAGCCCATCCCCAGTGTGAACTCGTGGATTCATCATGATACATCCACTGAAACTGAACAGAATCAGCGGGTAGGTATCCGGTCAAATCGATTGTAGCAGTACCGCTAACGCTTGATGTATAAGTGGCAACAGTGTTCCAACCACTCCAAGTACCATTGAAGAACCGTGTTTTCACTTCGTATGTCTCGCCAATCTCGTAGACCTGAAAACCGTAGCCGTAAGTTATCTCGAGACTCTCAGCATTAACAGGGATGTGAAGTGAAGGAGAGACCAATGCTTCGTTATAGTTAATGGCGCCGCTACCTGCAGCATCGTCGTCATAATACGCGTAGTATGAGCCATAGCTTGGCGGCGGATACGAACCAAGCGCACCCGTCGTTCCGACATTCCAGTCAATACCATCTCCGTTGCCGTCGATTACGGTCCAACCCGATGGGATTCCGCCCGACTCAAAATTCTCTTGAAGTAATGTGTCGACGATTTGCTGACCGCCTGATGGATTGAGTACCACACTGTCTCCCTGGATGCTCGTTCCATTGAGTACATTAAAACCGAATTGTGCGGCCGTTGTCTGGAACCACGAGCATGTGTTTGACGGCAGGGACGTGCCGATGGTGAGTGATCTTTTTACCGTGTAATTCGTCCACGTTCCCGAGCCAGTGGGGTCAGTACATTTGACCTTCCACCAGTATGTTGTTGAGTCTTGAAGTGGCGACGGGAATGTGAAATTTGCCGTGCTACCGCTTGTATAGGTCGTTGTGGTTGAACTATCAGGACTCGCAAAATTCGGGTCAGTGTCCCAGAGAATTCTGTATTGGATGTTGTCATTCTGCGGGTCGTTCGAATAGAACGTGAGGACGGGCTGTGTGTCAGGCAGGCGGGCAAAGTCGAGCGGCTTGACGATCGAAGGTACTTCCGGCATTCCTGCTTCGGTTGTGACCGCGAATCCTTCATATGGGTAGTGATTCTGGGCTGTAGCCGTGACCCACATTGTGTCATTGGGAACGCTTGCCGTTACGGTTATGGTCGCGATACCTGATGAGTTGGTATACCCTCTGCCGTAAAGTCCGGTGTCTGTTTTGCCCATCAGGCAAACCAATGCATTCTGTATGGGTGTTATGTTATCATCCTCCCTGACCGTGACCGTGAAGGCATTTGTACCGGCATTGACGGTACTGTTGTGGCTCACTGCCATTGAATCCGGGTCATCGGTCCATAGCGGCATCTCAGGGTCGCCGAAAAGATTATATTCAAACAAACACCACCGCCAGACCCAGGTTCCTATCGACCCAGCTCTCTGGTCCTTGGCAGCAGCAAGGACCTCCCCCAAATGGTATGCCGATGTGCCAAAGAGTTTTCTGTAAAACCAGACAGAGAGTTCACCAGAGGGCCCGAGCGCGCCTTGCGGAGATGTATATCCCCATCCATATCTTGAATTCATTATCGTCGCACTTGCGCATCTTTTGTTGACGTTGACCATGCGCTCGGCAAGACAGTCATAACTCGCGGCAGAACCCGCTTCGTCAACCGCGCCGCAAAAGCATCCCATGCCATTGACAATGGCTGCTTCTGTTGAGTCGTTCGTTTGTGCACCAACATCATTGTAGTAGTAGTATGCATTCGTACCATAATTGTAATACTCTCCGTATTCATTTCCATGACCGACCATATGACAGAAGTTATATCCCTGGTTGAGCGAATCTCTTGTGACATATCTGGACATGAGGCCGAGACTTTCATAGATCTTTGATTTTTGCCAGTCATTTGGGATGGTATCAGCGATCGTGTCATTTATGCCGTTGCCGTAATTACCGCTCCAGAGGTTGCCCACAGGCAGGAGGATCTTTTTGGTGAAGGCTGCTGACGGAGATTTTTCATAGGTGATCACTTTACTCACGAAATTATTGATTTGAGTTATGTTCTTAACTGGTGCCCTTCCTACATACACATCACTGTATCCATCTACGCCATCAGTGAATTGTCCATAGATACCATTGCCGTTTAGGTCCCATGTGCCGTCGAGGTCTGAGAAATAAAGATCAGTAGGAATGGTGTCTTCATCAGTATAACCACCGACACCGCTTGTATAAAAATATGCGTCCCGTCTTGGGACGTATTCTTCGCTGTGTTCAAAGTCACACTGTCCGGCAAGGAGGAAGTAGACCGCGCCCGAATCCGCCGTCTCGGCTATGAAGTTCCTTACTTTCGTCGCATTGTCTACTCCGCCGTAATTACTGTAGATCCATGATGTAGTCACTATATCAGTGGGGACTCCTTTCTTGGTTTTCCAGTCCTTTAATGGTGTAAATGCACTGACAAAAGAGGCGTCGGTAATAATGATATACTCGCTGTCCCATGTTCCTCTCTTTAGAGGCGGTGACCAGATGTCCACTTCATTATTGTTTTCTACCAATATTCGTACTCTTGCCTGGGCAAGTGTTTTCTGGGTGGCGGTAATGGCTTTCACTGGTTCGGCACCGTTTCGATAGTGTATTCTGAAAGAAATAGTACTGGTGAGAAAAAGTCTCTTCGTTGATGGGTTATGGCGCAGTGGAGTAACTGCCACAGTGATAATACGGTAACCAGCCAGATTTCCTTCGTGCATGTATTTGACAATCGTTTCCGGGTACAGGGCATCCAATGAGTAGATCTCCTCGTCGGGTAGGGTGAATTCACCGGGTTGAGAAGCCGATATCGGTTGCGGTTCTTGGGAAGGGAAGATGTTGAACGTGCCTGGCAGATACTTGCCTTCTTCCCGAAGGATCTCTATACGGTCGAACTTGGAACCAGGCGGGATAACGAATGAAAGATACTTGGTTGGTAATTTCGGATGGCCCGGTTCTTCGAGGTGGGTGTAATTCGGAATCGAAACGTGGTCATATCCATTATGCACCTCGAATATAAGCTCGCCAGTACTAACATAGCAATTGTTGTCAATTATGCCAGCAAACATGGTTAATGGCACAATAATGCATATCAAAAACATTGTATATTTTGACATAATAGCT
>Ga0224495_10000057_pt1 | contig 87861 bp, 71 predicted proteins | sample SF_Jul11_sed_USG_FD_168128 | JGI IMG/M metagenome (GOLD analysis project Ga0224495, IMG submission 168128) | Sediment microbial communities from San Francisco Bay, California, United States - SF_Jul11_sed_USGS_4_1 | ecosystem: Environmental > Aquatic > Marine > Sediment | place: USA: California...
GTTCATTGGGCCAGGTTTCCAGCCATCAGCAGGTTCAAAGTGCCAGTCTGTGACAGTTCCTTGTCTTTCATCCTTTGGTTTCCAGACCACTTTTACTGGCATGCCAAACTCAGCATCCCATGGGTCTAGACCTCTCAACTCGTTGGCAATTGCAGTCTTACAGCCATCAACTATTACATATGCTAGTACGAATGGTAAACGCTTCAGTGAAGACTTTCCGCTCCACCCCGCAATCGTAAATGTATGGACGATTCCTTCCTCCTTGAGTTGGATCCATTCCGTCTTTTCGAGGTTATCATCAAGGTTCCAACAATTCACCCTCGGCGGGAAGAACTTGTCACCACACTTCGGACATTTGGTTCCCCAGAACTCGCCGTCAACAAAGCCCTTGCCGAGCTTTGATACCTCGGCATATTTCCAATAATACAATTGGTCATAGTGAAGATAGACCTTGAACTGCTCGGTAAGTGTATCAAAATCATAACCCATAAACCCGATACCGGTCTCCTTGACGTTGCCGCGGAATTTATCTGAGTTCTTATCATCCCACTTTTCAGCGTCGTGAGCGGGAATCTTGTGCATTCTCTTATCCTTCACCATCTCTATGGCCTCCTCAGAATGAAGTTCGAGATACTGGTTCCAGTACCCGCATGACTGTTGACAAGGCCGGTGTTCGCGTCCTTGACGTAGGTCTTGGAACTCAAGTGCTTCTTAGGAGCAGTGTCGTTCAGGTGATACATACACTCGAGTGCGCTCATGATACCGGTCGCACCAACTGGATGACCGTACCCCATGAGACCACCGCCGATGTTGGTTGGAACTTCACCATCGAGGAAGGTCTGCTTCTCGCGCACGAACTCCTTGATGTTCTCCTTATCGCACCAGTGGAGAGCCTTGTAGATTTGAGTTTCAGATGAGCTGAAGGCATCGTGAATCTCTGCCACATCAACTTCCTTTGCAGCCTTCTTGTACTCGATACCAGCCATATCATAGGCAACCTCGCCAGACTTGCGGCAGGCTGCGAACTCTGTCATGTCAGGGTAGCCCTTACCATACTGCTCATTCCAACCAGGGAAGTCGATACGGTCGCCAGCACGGATGGTGCAACTGCTTAAGCCAGCACCATCAATGACGACATAGTTGTGGGGTGCATGCTTCTTTGCCCACTCCTCGGTTGTGACGAGAGCAAAGGCACCACCACGACTCATCAGACAACAGTCCAATCGCTTGAGGGGGTAGCTGATGAGGCGACTCTCCATCACGTCGTCAACTGTAAGGGTCTTCTTGTGGTAGGGAGACTTTGGATTTGTGTAGTCACTCCGGTACCACTGGGACTTTGCATTGTCTGCTGCATAGTTCCTGTTCTTCATGGCAGCCATGGCAAAATCTTCCTCTGTGAGACCGTTCTCTTTCATGAACTTGTATGCCATTGCAGCGTAGTAGATTGGGTAGATGCCACCAGCAAGAGCCTCGTACCTTGTATCAGAGGCGAGGGCAATAAACTCACTCCCCTGAGACTGGGTCACATTATCCATCTCTTCCCAGCCATATACTCCAACAACATCGAAGAGCCCAGACTTTATGGCCATGAAAGCACCATACAGGGCGGACCCTCCTGTGTTTCCACCATTCTCGATTCGCACATGGGGCAGACCCACAAGACCAAGATGGTCATGAACTATCCATTCAGGACAGAGTTGCTTACCAAAGTGTACCGAGAAATGTGAGTATACCATAAACTGAAGGTCCCTAAGTGTGAAGTCAGGGATATCGTGTTGTGTCTCTACGATACAATTAGCAGCCATAGCCTCTGGCGTTATATGCATGGGATAGTCGAAGGGAGTTGCCGCACCACCTGCGATGCACACTTTTCGACTCATAATATATCACTGAATCCAATTTTCGCTGTCCACAGGACAGACGATTCTGAGCCAACACGAAAATTGCGAGTCTTTAACAGTTTCGGACGTAGAACAATTATGATAATATAATATCAGGAAATGAGGAAACCATCAGGTCATTGAGAAACTTCATACTTGGACGTTCAGCCATCCTCTGAACGTCCCTCAGAATCTCAGTTACCTCCTTATATCGACCCTGCCTTTGTCGGAGTTTAGCTTTGAGTAGAAGAGCTTGGGCTGTAACTCCAGGAAGCTCGTTCATCTCAGCATGTTCAAATAGTCTATTCATCCAAGGACCTGAAGAGTCAGACTGCGCTCGCAATCTTTCATCTGTGAGTCTAGTGATTTCAATATCAGTGAGATTGAGGAGACAGGCATTTGCCATGTAAGTAATTGGGATCTCTTCATCTATCTTCAAATATTCTCGAAAACATTCAATGGCATTTTCAAACCTACCCTCTGCTTTTTCAAAGAGACCCTCGACAAATGAATACCACCTGAGTTGATGAGAAGCGCCAGACTTTGTTGCTAACTCATGAGTGACTTCAAGTTCTGCTTCTGCTTCTTCGTATCTTCCTAAATTGATTAATGCATATACTTTCTGTGCATGAACAGATGCTGCAAGACGTGGATATGATTTATTTAGTTCAACTGCGGTCTTTGCGAATTTCAGAGCTTTTTTTCCATTTCCACTTAGATTGAGATAGACTGCGATAACAGCATACTGGATGGGATCTGGAAATGCCAGTGATTCCGTGATTCTTAGATATTCAAGATGGTACTCAATTGCAGCGCTCAGCTCACCTCTGATTCCCATGATATGACCCCATTCATGCTGGTTTGCACCAATATTGAATTGATAACCAAGTTGCTCACTCAACTCACTTGCTGTGTGGAGAATATCAATTGCTTTTCTTACATTTATGCGCTTAGTTTGGTTGGCTAGGAGATTTAGGAGATACGCTACAAGAATCTGCTCATCGTAATCTCTTGCTAGAATAATGGCTTGGTTCAGTAGCTCAATCATCTCTTTATACTTGGTTTCTCTTTCACTAATCCATGCTTGAATAATGAGAATGTATGAGTTAAAAAATTCCAATTCCTTGTTCTTGCTTAATCGTCTCCTTATGATTTCGATGGGTCTGAAATCGATATCACATTCAGGATATATCTGTTCAGCGAGGAGTCTAATCCGAAGATATAGATAACAGGCAATCCAATCATTGGGCGTAGACTTCAACGCTTTATCAAGAGAATTTTTTACCCTCTTCCAACTAATCGTTTTACCCCTCTGAACCTTTGAAATAAGGAATAGAGGTTTTGCCATATCAGATATCTTTCCTGAGGCTTTAAGCCTTTCAATCAGACTATAGTCATAAATGTGAAAAGCAAAGAGGGTAGCAAAATACTCTAGTAATGGTGATGAAGGCTGCGAACATACTCTATCACATAGTTTTCTTGTAAAGTCGCCAAAATTCTTAGCCTCATCCATCACTACTTTTAGTATAGATTTTGTTTCTTCATCTACGTGTGGAAAGCACATGGTAATTGTTCCGATTGGCTCCACGCTCACGCACCTCAGACCAGCCAAGTCGGTAATATTCAGATAACCTTCTACATCAACTTTTTGGAAATCAATCCACTATGATATCGGGAAACATGGAGATTGCCAGATCATTTAGATACTTCATGCTTGGGGCTTTGGCTGTCTTCTGGACCTGCTTGAGCAAATTTCGCATCTCATCAAACCGTCCCTGTTTTCTGCGAAGTTCAGCCTTTAACAACAATGCACGAGCCACAATACCAGGCAGATCATTCTTCTCGGCGTGTTCCACCAATTTTGCCATCCATGGACCAGATAAATCAGAGCGCTTTTTCAAGGCTTCATTAGTGAGTATCTTAATTTCTATCTCAGTGAGATTGATAAGGCATATATTCTGAAGCACTGGAACTGGATCATTCTTCTGGTTTTCCAGCACTTCTTCGAAAACAGCGATGGCACCATTAAAATCACCTTCTGCTTTGTCGAGTATACCCCCCACTAACTGAACCCACTCCATTTGTCCAAAATGCCCCGACTTTGTTGCTAATTCGTACGCAATTGCAAGCTCTTTTCCAGCCTCATCATATCTGCCAAGGTTGATGAGAGCCCAAGCCAGTTCAGCATGTGGACGAGGAAGAAGTCGAATTGTAGATGCGCTTGATGCAAAATCGACTGCTATCTTAGCAAGCTCAAACGCTTCCTCTCCTTGTCCAATTTGGTTATACATGCATGCAATAAGATAGGAAGTGTATCGCGTATCTAGACCGAGTAACTCTCTGATTTTTTTATAATCCATATGATATTCAATTGCAGCATTCAATTCTCCTTTGAGTTGCATTATGAAACCCAATTCAAGTTGAACTTGGCCCACTGAGTGTTTGTGGCCTAATTTTTCAGCAAGCTCTCTACATGAGATGAGGAGGTCAATTGCCTGTTTTACATCAGTTTGCTTGATACGACTAGCCATCTGGATGATTATATCAACAATTATTATCTCATCATCAAACTCTCTAGCTACGACAAGAGCTTTTCTCAGTTGATCAATCATCTCTTTTCTTTTAGTTTCTCTATCATATTCAAGAGCTTTGAGATACAGAAGATAAGTCTTGAAACATGCCAAATCCTTGTTTGTTTCCACACTAGAGGTAATTGCATCAATTGGTCTAATGTCTATGTCAGATTCCGGATAGTACGAATCAGCCAATAACCTCCAAGTTAAATAGAGATGAGAAGCTAACCAGTCATTTGGAGCTGCCATTAGTGCTCTTTTCATTGATTTTTTCGAATCGTCCCAGCTGACCACTTCACCTTTTCGAGCTCTTGTGAGCAGGAGTATAGGCGAGCCCAAATCCGATACCTTTCCAGCTGAAACCAATCTATCAACGAGAGTAAGCCAATCAAGCCACCAAGCAAAATAGAGAGCGAAATACTCTAACAAAGGAGACGAGGCTTCTGCACAGACTCTATCACATAATTTCTCTGTAAAGTCTCCAAAGTTCTCGGCCTCATCCATTACCGACTGAAGCACAGATCTGGTTTCTTCATCTACATGCGGAAAGCACATAGTTATTGTCCCGATTGGCTCCACGCTCATCTGCTCCCGCTATGAGAAATCGATATACATTAGCCGACCTTCTAAATCAGCCTTTCGACTGCAATGTTGCAGCCAACTCAGGAACAAGTGATTCTGCCATCTCCCGAAGATACATCATACCTGAGGTTTCTGCGGCCTTCAGAACTCGCTTTATCATCTTGTTTGACTGAGCTATGCGGCCCCACTTGAATGCAAATTTTGCCTGAAGAAGAAGAGCTTGGATGGCGAATCCTGGCAGCTCCCTTTCTTCCACCTGTTTCATCAGTTTCGTCATCCAGGGACCCGAGAATTTGGCCTTGGTAATCTTTTCATATTTGAATGCTTCAATCTCCATATCAGTTAGGTGGAAAAGCGTCACGTTAAGATAAGCTTGATTATAATTCCGTTCGAATATTTCAAGAGCGTGTTCAAGTGAATAATTGGCAGAAGCAAACTCATGTCGAGATTTTTCAATTAATCCTTCAACAAAGTAAATCAAACCAAGGCGAGTTTCATTATCGCTTTTCAAAGCAAGTTCCTTGGCTTTTGTGATACTTTCTTCTGCGTCATCAATTCTATCAAGATTTACCATTGCCCATGCTTCTTGAATAAGGGCGAAAGGGATCCCTAGTGCAGGCATTCCATTCCTATGACTTGCAATCGAATCTAGAGCTCTTGCTCCATCACCCATCATATTATGCACCTGTGCAATAATAGCCATTTCATATCCTACAGGTTCTCCCAATAGTAAAATTGTCTGTACGAAATTATTCTGGTAGTGAAGGCTGAGATTATACTCTCCTTTTGCCATTGCGATATGTCCCAAGTAATGATCAATGGATGCTAGACCCGAAACATAGCCAATTTCTTCACAGATCTCTCGTCCCAATTCAAGGATACTTAGAGCTTCGCTAATATTCGTTCGTTTTATAACACGACCCGCCTTCTCAGCTAGAAGATACGCAACTAAATACAGATTATCATGTTTCCTTGCTTCGGTTATTGCAAGATTGTACATTTTCACTGCTTCATCATAACTGCGGTCATGCGCTAGTCTCTGCGCCTTGATGCTATGTAGCTCTGATGCAAAAAAGCTGAATTCACTGTCACTCTCAATCTTCGATTCAAGATAGCCAAGCGGTCCAGAATCTGTTGAGCATTCAGGTAGAAACATTTCAGCCGCTCTCCTCCAAGCTACATAGATATGGCATGCGATCCAATCGCTTTGAGTGGATCTAATTGCTACAGTAAGTGTTTTCTGAAACTCATTCCATACAACAGGTGTTCCTCGAACTGATTGGATAATAAGAAGTAGTGGTTTCGCGAGATCCGAATATTTCCTTGTTTCTTGTAATCGATCTATAAGATTATAATTCCCTTGATAGAATGCAAAGAAATAGGCGAAATATATCGTGAGTGGATTGAGTGATTCAAAACAAACCTTGTTGCACAGAATCTCAGCGAAGTCATCAAAATCACCAGCCTCGTCCATGGCAGCCTGCAGAATATCCCTTGTTTCCTGATCTACATGTGGGAAGCAGGCAGTTATCGTACCGAAAGCCTTCAATCTGATGCCCAACCTAATAAGACGAAACAGTAACCGTTCATACACTTTGCAGATGAATGTTTCGTAGCATTGAATGAACAATAAAAAATGGATAACTTGCAGAATCCGTTTCTAACACTGTCAGATTATAGATGATACTGAGCCAACACCAAAATCGCTAGTACTTAACAGCTTCGGCTGAAAAAATAGTAGAGTTCTGAGCAACCATTAAGTCGATAGTTCGGGAAGCATCAATTTGCTCAAATTTTCGAGGTAGTGCATGCTGGAAGACTTGGAAGTCTTTAGAACTTCCTTGACAAGCTTATTTGATTGAGTGAATTGTCCCTGCTTAAAAAGGAACTTTGCCCTAAGCAGCTTGGATTGGGCTTCTATACCAGGGAGGCTTTTCTTAGCTACAAGGTCCAATAACTTCCTCATCCAGGGACCAGAGTAATCCAGTTTTTCATTCTTCGTGCTGTATGGGAAGGATTCAACCTCAATGTCAGTTAGATGAATTAGCGTCATGTTATGATATGCTTGAGAATAATACCGCTCGAATATTCCAAGAGCGTTATCAAGAGAGTAGGATGCTGATGCAAACTCACCTCGAGCTTTTTCGATTAATCCCTCAACAAAGTAAGTCAACCCGAGGTGCACTTCATCATCCCTTTTTAGCACAAGTTCCTTGGCTTTAGATAAACTCGTTTCAGCATCATTAATTTTATCAAGATTTACCAATGCCCACGCTTCTTGAATGAAAGCCATAGGAATAAAATCAGTAGTCATTTCCTGTTGCGTAGTTGCAATTAATTCGAGAGCTCTGGCTCCGTCCCTCATCATATTATACAGAAGCGCAATAATGCTAGCTAGATATCCCTGAGAGTCACCCAAACTTGTAAGTATTTGATGGCATTTATTTTGATGGTGAAGAGCGAGATCAAACTCACCTTTTGCCAGTGCAATATGTCCCAACTGATGAGCATTAAAGCCAAATCCAGCAACAAACCCAATTCTTTCACAGACCTCTCGATGCAATTCAAGGATACTTAAAGCCTCATCAATATTCGTCCTCTTCACCAAATTTGCCTTCTCAGCTAGAAGGATCGCAAGTAGCACCAGATTGTCATGTTGTTTTGCTTGGGTTATTGCAAGATTATACATTTTCGTTGCTTCGTTCAGGCTACGCTCTTTTCTCAGTCTATTTCCCTTTATACGATATAGATCAGATCTGAAAAAGCTGAATCCATCATCATTCTCAATCTTTGATTCCAGAATACTAAGTGGTCCAGAATCAATAGAACTTTCAGTATACATGAGGTCTACCAAACGTCTCCATGCCATATAGACATGGCATGCTATCCAGTCCCCTTGAGTTTCTTTAAGTGCCTTAGAAAGGGCTTTCTGAAACTCATTCCATTCTACATGCACTCCTCGACGTGCTTGAACAGCAAGAAGCAGTGGTTTCGCTAGATCTGTATGTCTTCCTGCTTCTTGTATTCTATCCATGATATTGTACTTACCTTGATCGTATGCAAAGAAATATGCAAAATAATTCGTGAGGGGAGGAAAGGATTCTTTGCAAGCTCTTGCGCACAGTATCTCAGCAAAGTCATCGAAATCTTTGGCCTCATCCATCGCAGCCTGTAGAATATCCCTTGTTTCCTGATCTACATGTGGGAAGCAGGCAGTTATCGTACCGAAAGCCTTCAATCTGATGCCCAACCTAATAAGACGAAACAGTAACCGTTCATATACTTTGCAGATGAATGTTTCGTAGCATCGAATGAGCAATAAAAAATAGATAACTTACGAATCCGTTTCTACCACTGTCAAATTTCAGATGATTCTACGCCAACACCAAAACTGTGAGCATTTAACAGCTTCAGCGAACACAAAGCTATGAAATGATATCATAGACAAGAAGTGAATTCGGAATCATACCTTTCTGAATAATGAGATTATTGAAAAAACACAAAAACATCTCCAAAACATGCCTTCCTATGAGAAGGAAGAGCATGCTTGGATTAGACCAATACCAGAACTACATAGGCTTTGCATTGGCTCGGACAATCGATTCAATCTTATCGAGCTTTGCCTGAATGTCGGGGTCCTTGATGTTAACGACAATCGAAACATCAATGTCAGCGACCTGTTGGTTACCCTTCTTGTCAAGGTATGGTACATCGACCTTGTAATTGACACGGTCAGCCTGCTTAGCCCTGAAACCCTTAGCTTCTTGCTCGATTTCATAACCACCTTTAATGGGGTACAGGACACCATAGTTCACCATTTGGAAACCTGAGTCTGTGATGGACTTAGTAATCTGCTCCATGATGGACTTGTTATACATGTAGCTACCAAGCTGGACTAGACTTAGAAATGCAAACACACCACCACCACTTACTCGAGCGGCCTTAGCTTCCTGCACTCCAGTTGCGATGACACGATAGTTCGAAACGAAGACCTGTCCTTTAATTACAGACTTGCCGGTTTCAACCCAACCATCAAAAATCGCTGCGAATTCCTCACCAGGTAGTTTACAGAAATTCTGAACAAAGAATCTCTCGAATTCAGCAAGTTTGTCTGCCTTTCTCGCACGCATCATCTTATCAAAGAGAATGTATGCTTTCTCTGAGAACATTGCAGGATCTACTAAAATAGCATCCTTCATTATCCCACCGAAATTCTGGTACTCCGAAGGTTCAATCTTTTCGAATGCTTTTCTCAATTCGTTTCCTACGTCGCCAGATTTTCCTTTTTGCATCTTCTCGATGACTTCTTTTCTCAGTTTATCAAAATCTACGCCCATTTTAAAAACCTCAAGACAGTAGTAAAACCGGACTGATGCATATTAACTCAGTTAGGATGGATAATACGATTCGCTAAATAAATCGACACAAAGCTCGTCAATCATTTCCTTGATTTTCCTTCAGTACGTCTTAACTGCTGGTAAGTCAGAGATGTTGAACAAATCCTGCATGGTTGTGCTTTGTTGCTAATCTATAAATCTAGCCAGCCTGCAGTCCTTGCTGATTGAAATGAATGTCGCAGTCATGACAAAGAGTCTGGCAGCAGCCACTAGGGCGTGGCGTGAAAGGATTCTTCGAGAACTGCAAGAGGAGGGTTGCAGTGATTTATCCTATCGACCGAGATCTGGAATGTCATCTATTGGATGGCTACTCGCACATCAGGCTGCAGCCTATGACTACACGCTGAACATGTTGCTCAAAGGTAAGCCCCCCAAGAATCCTGAGCTCTTTTATTCATACAGAGGCGATAGCAGTGACCAAGGTGACTGGAAGGGGACTGCTCTCCAAGAGATTAATGAATACTTTGACACAGTTGAGAGTGATTTTCTCACCTATTTTGAGCAGGCTTCCGATAAAGAGCTCACCCGGATACTTGAAGGACCGAGTATTCCTCAATACTACCATGGGAAGCGTGTCATCGATGCAATTGCTGATACTTTCGCACATCTAAATCACCATAACGGACATCTCAGTGCAATCAAGGGCGACTGGTGTAGACAAAAAGAGAAGTGATTTTATGATTAAGTCACGATGATATCAGGAAACATAGAAATAGCTAGATCATTGAGATACATCATGCTTGGTCTTTTGGTTGTCTTCTGGACTTCTCTGAGTATCTTCCGCACCTCATCGAAGCGTCCCTGCTTCCTGCGAAGTTTAGCCTTTAGTAGCAATGCTTGAGCGACAATACCCGGAAGATCATTCTTCTCAGCATATTCTACTAATTTTGTCATCCAAGGACCAGAGGAATCAAAGTTCTTTTCCAAGAATTTACCTGTGAGCATTTCGATCTCTATCTCAGTGAGGCTGAGAAGACAGATATGCTGAAGCACTGGAACTGGATTATTCTCCAAATCCTCCAGTATTTCTTTGAAGACAGCAATGGCACTATCAAAGTTGCCTTCTGCCTTTTCAAGAATAGCCTCTACCAATTCGACCCAAATCATCTGGCTGGATGCCCCTGACTTCGTAGCAATTGCATGAGCAGTGGCGAGCTCTGCTTCCGCCTCATCATATCTGCCAAGGTTGATGAGAGCCCAAGCCAGTTCCACGTGAGCGCGAGAGAGATACCGAAGTCCAGAAGTATTAACATAAAAATCGACTACAGTTTCAGCTATTTCAAAAGCTTTCTGTCCTTCTCTCATTTGATTGTACATGCACGCAATCAAACAATCATCATACTTCGTTACTCGACCGATTGACTCCCCAATTTTCCTCCAATTCGAGATATATTCGATTGCCCCATCCAACTCTCCTCTAGATTGCAATATCAACCCTAGACTTCGTTGAACTTTGCCTATTCCGCATTTGTAGCCTATTTTAACACTAATTTCTCTGGTTGAAGTATAGAGGTCAATTGCCTGTTTTACATCAGTTTGTCGGATGTGTTCAGCAATCATACGTATGATGTCTGCCACCATTACTTGATCATCAAACTTTCTAGCAATTGCAAGAGCTTGTCTCCATTGCTTTAGTGCTTCCTTGCTCTTGTTCTCTATCTCAAACCTGTGGGCTTTCAGCCATAGAAGATATGGTTTTAAACATTCTAAATCCGTGTTCTTTTCCACGCTCGAAATAACAGCTTCAATTGGCCTGATATCTGTATCAGACTCTGGATAAGCATATTCAGCAATTAATCTCCAAGTCAAGTAGAGATGAGCTGCTATCCAGTCATTTGGCGCTGCCATTAATGCTTGTTTCACGGATTTCTTCATATCATCCCAACTGATTGCTTCGCCTCTTGACTCCCTAACCAATAGTAATAGGGGCAATGCCAAGTCAGACACTTTCCCAGCGGAAACCAATCTATCAATCAAAGCATGATACTCAATCCAATAAGAAAACTGGGCAATGAGATATTCCAGTAAGGGAGGAGAAGACTCTGAACAGACTCGTTCGCAAAGTCTTTCTGCGAAGTCGCCAAAGTCCTCAGCCTCATCTATCACTGATTGGAGTATAATTCTTGTTTCTTCATCAACATGTGGGAAGCAAATGGTTATGGTTCCAAGTGGCTTCACTCTTTCAGACCTCAAACCAACGCAATCAGTAAGTAATAGCTGACCTTCCTCATCAATCTTTTGAAGTCTATCATGATTTTGAACCAACCATCGAAGAAGTTGTGGCTGAAGAGCCGCCCGATATCTGGGCATATCAGTTAACAGAATTCAGAATAGGAGAGGCTGGCTCTGCGGAAATGGCTTGGTCTACAATCCGATGCTGGCATAAATTTCTGCCATCTATGCAAGGTTTTTTCTACTGTTTAGTGATATCATGCTCTCTCTATGAACGAAGCAAATGATGGTCTCCTTGTTGCAACTGAAAAGGGAAATCTTGAAGGCGTCAAGGCAGCCATAGAGTCAGGAGCAGAAATTGATGCTCAGAATGAGTTCATGAAAGATTCTGCACTTCATATAGCATCAAGCAAAGGACATCTGGATATTGTCGAGTATCTTATCGATAACAATGCAGATTGTCTTTTAGCCAATGGAACTGATATGACTCCCCTTCATCTCGCAGCAAGGGACGGCCAGACCCGTGTGGTGAAGTATCTACTCGCAAAGATTAGGGAGATTCCAGAGAGAGTCCTAAACGATATTATTCATGTCGCATCAGTATCTGTGTACGGCAGGCCTGAGATTGTACAGATGTTGGAAGATTATCGAGTAGCCCAAGTAAGACCTGATACGAGTGATGCCATGGGAGCGAGTGAACTGCTCCTTGAAGCAGCAGAAAATGGAGATTTGGATGAAGTCTTACAAGCTTGTCATAGTGGAGCTGATGTCAATGTAGTTGATGGCAGAGGTATGATGCCAATTCACTGGGCAGCTTTGAGAGGACACACTGAGGTGATTATTGCATTACTTGATAATGGAGCAAATGTAGATAGTAAAAACACAGCAGGATGGACTCCAGTCATGCATGCAAGTCTTGAAGGTCATAGAGAGTGTGCGAAGATACTTATCGAGAGAGGAGCAGATGTAAATTCAAGAACTGTTGTTTCAGGCACAGCCCTCATGTTTGCCTCGGGGAAAGGACACAGAGAAATCGTTGAAATTTTATTAGATGCGGGTGCAGATCCATTCGTAATGATTGAGGGGACAGAAGATGATGATGGGATGACAGCTCTATTGTATGCTTTACGCGAGGGTCATCTGAACATAGTTGAGATTCTCAGGGAAGTAACAAAGGAATCAGGATAACAATTGGTAGTTGCCAATGGAATTTTCATAATTAGTTTTCGAATAAAGAACCAAACAGATAAAGCAAAATTGCCCTAATTAAATCGCTATGAATGAAGAAGAGCACGAATGCATTGAGAAAGTCATTATCACAGTATTTCCACCTATACCTGGTATTGGCATCCAAGAGTTAGATCCTATAGTTGATACTGATGACTCATGTGGAGATGATTTCTCTCCAAACTTGGTTTCAACGGACAGCGATTCGGAAATTGTCATTGTTACTCTTGATACTAAGAATCCCATGGAGAAAATCAGCCACCTCATTGAACAGGCTCAGATAAAGTTTGATGATCAAATCTGTGTCCGTTGGGCAAATTACAATTCCCAGGAGGCAATTCGTGATGCTCTTGTTTGGCTCAATGCAGCCCTTCGAGGAGGTGGAAATGCAACTATTCTTGATGAATCAGGACTCTCAAGATTTATCGGAGCGTCCGCACCTGTGATAAGCATAAACAGTCGGCTCTCTTTTGTAGGGAATGTTCCAACCGAGAGTCAGTTTCTCGCACGAATAAAAGCCTCGCTCAGAACCTCTTGATGCTCTCATCAGGAGCATCGTTGCTACCCTGTTACCAGTAAAGATTGGGTGAAGATTAATATCATGCTTCTATTTCAATCGTGTTGAACATACTTTGAAAGTGGAGCGCTCGTAATGGAGGAGATTCCAAATCATGATATGCGAACTCCGGAAGTGAAACTCACTTCGAAACTAGTATATCTAAGAAAAAAACTGAGAATCGATCGAGCATCTTGGAAATTCACACTCCTCACAGCGGCTATTATCACACTCGCATCAATTATCTACGTTCAGTATGTCATGGCGTTATGGGGAGTTTATGGATTCTCTTTTGATGACTCGTGGATCCATGTTCAATATGCACGAACAATTTTTGAAGGCCGGCCCTGGGAATATGCGTGGGGAATTCCTAGTACAGGCTCCTCAGGGCCCCTCTGGTCTGTTGTCCTAGTACCGATTTTCATCTTTGGCTATGGTCATGATACAGTCGTGACCTCAGTACTTGTCATCTCAGGAATCTTCTATATCATTGATGTATTCCTTGTAGGAGAGATAGTACGGCAACATACTGAAAGATGGGAATATGTGATTCTTGGCCAAGTTATTTTCGTCCTGGTCCCAAGAAATGCTGGACTGATGCTCTCAGGAATGGAAACCCCTCTGGGGATGATGCTGATCCTTCTTGGATTACTTCTGCTTCCGCGGCCGGAGAAAAAATACGATCTAGCTCTCGGAGTAGTTGCGGGTTTGGCATACTTATGTCGACCGGAGTTTGTATTGCTTGCGGCAGTATGCCTTCCAATAAGAGCGATTACGGTTCTTTATCGGGATAAACTCAAGAAAGAACGTATTCTGACCATTACGGTGATGTTTATTCTTGCCGCCCTTGTTGTTCTACCTTGGGTCTTACACTGTTACAGTACAACAGGGCTTCCACTTCCTGACTCATACTATTCGAAAATGAGATGGGGAGTGACACAAGATGCGATCGACCTCTGGGATTATTTCTGGTTTCAGTCTTGGTTTCCTAACGAACCATATCTAGTACTAGGATTCGTAGGCGCATTTGCTCTTCTCATTCTTAAACGAAGACCGTATGAGCTTTTACTCGTCAGTTCGCTATATGCACTATATAGATTGACAATGCCGGGGATGTCGCTCCTTTTCGCAGCTAGATATCTAGTTCCGCTTTTCGATATCCTGAGTATTGCATTCACCTGCGGCACTGTACTTACAATCGAGAGGTTATTCAGAACGGTATCTTTGAAAAATCCAAGAGAACAGGAATATAGAACCCTGATGATTATATTCGTTGTATTGATGTTGTTTCTACCATCAATAATAATCAATGATTGGTATACTAATGTGCACGCCAATCAAACAAAAAATATCGAGGAAATGCAGGTCCACCTCTCAATGTGGATTCGTGATAACGTGCCCGATGATGCCGTGATTGCCACCTATGATGTTGGCGCGATTGGTTTCTTTGCCAGAGGGATCGTTCTTGACCAGTATGGCCTTGTAACTCCTCCTTTATTGCATAACTACACGACTCTTAGTGAACAGGTAGATTACCTAAAGGAAATGAATTGTACATATATCATGTACTATGTAGAATGGTTCCAATGGCTTAGAAATGCCATAATGGCAAATGGTGGATCAACTACAGAACTATATCGAGCGCATCTAGATGATAATGTGGTCTGTGGAACTGATAATATGGCGGTTTATCGAATCATATGGTGACAATATTGGTTGTAAGAAACCATACCAAATTGATAATTCGTCGATTGAACTAGAAAAGGATTTTTTGAGAAATAAAAAAACTATGGTGAGATTTCTCTCACCATAGGAGGAAGGGACTTGATGGGTCACCATCGTACTCTTGGGGATGATGTGCTCCTCGAGGATATGGGTAGGCTTCAGCAGCTATGTCAAAAGCAATTTCCATCTCTGTGCGTGGGTCAGAATTAAAAATCTGGATGAGTGTATACTCTAAGAAAAAGTAGGTCCACAGTCCGTTACTATACTCACCCGCGTCCCAACCCATGCCCATGATGTCACATGTCGACGCGAAGTAAACATGTTCAGAATTAGACATCGCCATTAATTCTTCACCAAATCCTCCAGCAAAACAGTGATCTAAGAAAACGAACACATTACCAGCTACAGCAAGTTCCAAAATGGCAGCAAGTTCATAGTCCCAGAAATATCCGTCTTCACCATTCTCGCCGGCAGTGATATCCCACATACAAAGCAGGCTCGCACCTCTACTATCTCCAGATCCATGACCTGAAGAGATGAATGCGATTGTATCTCTAGGACCAGCATTATTCACCATCTCGAGAAGAGCCATTTTTGCATTATATTCGGTTGCTACTCCGTCATATTGGAGGTAGTAGCTCGAGTTATCTCCTAGGACCAATATGTGTTCATAGCCCATCTCAGATAGGTAGTAATACCAGTCGTTTGCATCGTCATCGCAATACCGTAGATCATTGATTGATTTGTAATCACTGATGCCAACAATAACAGCAAAGTGCTCTGCTACGCCATTTTGTGATTTGAAGTCTAGTGCCATAGTCTCCAAACTGGAGGAATCCATATCCTCGATAGATGCAATCAAAGCTCTTTCCTGGTGTGTTGCCACTCCCAAGGGAACTGCAGTGACAAGCATTCCACTTAGTAGAACTAAGCTAAGAATACAGATTGATATCTTTCTCATCTCAACCATGCCTCCATCTGAATTGAGGTTCAGTGAAACACTAGGTTGATAGTATCTGTACCTGAGAAAATTGCCCCATCTGAAAACATACCAGTTATCATTAGTTCAACTGGTCCATTAGTTCCAGCTAGCATTTCAATTACTGCACTCCGGTCAAATTTGACCATGGCTTCAAATACTCCATCATTGTTTCGATCTACAATTCCAGAGAATTCAGCCAATGCAGAGAGGTCTCCGAGGGTTACACTTGTAAAGTCGACATCGTGCGCCACATAACCTTCAGGTGGGGTTATGTAACAGGTCACCCAATCTCCTTTACTATTCGAGCTCAATGTATCAGGTTTGATATCAATCTCTACTGTGATCTCTTCACCAATTACTACACTAGCATTAACTAGATTTGAAGTGGAATCTTCCACTAGATCAGTGAGTGTTGCTTGTGCAGGAGGTAACATGAGAATCAATGCAAAGATACCAAACAAGAGGATGTATTTCTTCAAATCGTTCACTCCTTCCTTCACAGTATGCAGGTTTAGTCTGCATAGCAGCACATGTGTCTCTTCACAGTAGCTGCAGATTAGGAGGTGGAAATCGACATATTAGCAACTCTTTGAAAGAATCCTTTTTCAGGATACATTGTTAAAATGCTTCGAGAAGGCTTTGAAAAGGAGTAGGAGCGCATTTTAGACCCTTTATATATTCTCTTTCAAATTCTTTAATCGGATGAAATAGGTGCCTAGTAGCAGGATACACTTCTTAAAACAGAGTCCAAATAGCAAAGCACTATGAGCGAGTATCATCTTTCTAATCCTTCAAACCAAAAGAGCTCTTGTTAAACATAGTACAACAGAAGAGATAACATTAGATAGATAAAGCTGAAATGCAAAGGGAGTTTGAGTATTCACAATGTCGAATCAATCCCAAGAACAGCTTACAGAAAAGAAACTCAAGGAGCTTCAGAGACTTAAAGCCACTCGAATGGCTCTTGACGAGTTAAAGAAGAGGGGCATATTTGCTGATTTTATTATTTGCCCAGAGTGCAAGAGTCCTAGAATCCAAGAATTGACATCTTTTCATGACCTGGGGTATATAGGCAGTTTTCAACCAATGTATTTCTGTAAAGACTGTGGATGGTATGGTCGCTTGGAGCTGACAATGTCAAATAGGCCACTGGATGAGGCAATACTTGAGGACCTGAAAGATGTGTCACTCGAGCATGAAATTGAAGAATATCTAGATGATTCCAGTTTCGAGGAATGATTATCCAACACTATCTGGTTTTACTGTATATCAGAGCCTTTACGTGATCCTCACTGATATTTCCACCACTGATGACAGCAACTACACTTTTTCCGGAGAACATTTGTTTCATCTCGAGAAGAACTGCAACAGAGGCGGCTCCGGCTCCTTCTATAACAAGTCTTTCTTTTTCATAGAGAAGGCAGATGGCTTCGAGGATAGAGGATTCGTGAACCAGAACGATACGGTCAACATATTTCTGAATTATACCTAACGTTATAGAATCAGACTCAACTCCGCCCATGAGACCCTGAGCTAGTGAGTCTGACTCTGCTGCCTCAACCCAGTGACCAGCCTTCCATGATTCATATACCTCTGGAGAGACCTCTGATTGTACTCCGATAATCTGAGTTTTGGGGCTCTTTACCTTAACAGCTGTAGCAATACCAGAGATTAGGCCTCCACCTCCTATTGGGACAATAATTGCATCAATGTGGTCAGACTGCTCTAGGATCTCAAGACCTACAGTTCCAGCCCCTGCAATAATCTCAGAATCATTATAGGGACTGACATAGGTCAAGTTCTTGTCTTTCGCAAGTTCCTGTGCATAGTCTTCAATTTCGGCATAGCCAACCTCTTGAATAACTTCAACACCAGCGTCAGACATTTTCTTGTGCTTTTCTTGAGATGCCTCAGTTGGAAACACAACCCGAGCTTTGATTCCGAGCTGCCCCGCTGCAAATGCAACACCAAGTCCATGATTGCCTGTAGATGCAGTAATAACGCCTCTCGCAATCTCTTCCTTTGTCAGTGTCATCATTCTATTGAGAGCGCCTCTCACTTTAAAGGAGCCAGAAATTTGCTCATTCTCAAGTTTGAGAAAAACTGATGCGCCTGTGAGTTGACTAAGGTATTCAGAGCGTTTCAAGGGAGTCACTCTGGTTAATCGTCCAATACGTTCTCTTGCTTTCAGGACTTGGTCAATCGACACCATACTCTTTTGCCTCAGTATAATCAATCCACTTACATCGAGTATATGTGTTTACTTCAACAGTCAATCACAATGAGAGGAACGAGCATTTCATCTGGAGAGACACCTCCATGATGTCCTAGCATTTCGGGTGGCTCTCTTCCTGGAAAGCAATTGAGAATGGCATGCTGATCTTTGAAAATGAGCGTGTAATCGCCTATTCGACTATGGAGTTTCGGATTTACCTCAAACAAGCCAAACCAGTTCTGATTGATGAGGTCTTTGCTCCGATATATCTCACATATACCTCCAAACACCTTCTGCACATAGGTCTCGAATCTCTCTGTCTGCCATGGACGAACATAGCAGAATACGCTCCTTGAATCGCCGCAGAGTGGAAGAATCAGAGAGTCCATGAGCTCGGGATGGTCTCGTGTTAATATGGAATTCGCTGTTGGAACATCCATAAAACCATGGTCGCTGGTGATAATCAAAGTTGTACTCGACCCCTCGAGCGATTCCGCAAGAGCTTTTGTTTTCGCATCAAAGAATTTCAGATGGTCCTGAGCCTCTTGGCTTGAAGGACCAGGGATATGGCTCACTTCATCAAGATATGGCCAATATGCCTGAATGTACTTCTTTCTATCAGAATGACCTATCGTGTTTTTGACGCTCTTGAACAACCCATCAAGCTCATTGTCAAATCCGATTCTACGGGCATTTCTCACAATATGCCTTGTGAATTCTGAATCAATAATTCGCTCGTTCAACACAACATAATAGTCACGGTCCATTTGGGAAGGAAGGGAAGTTACATCAATGACATGGGAGATACTCTCACCTAAAACATTGTAGTCGATAGTATTGCTATATGGGAGAATTCGTGAAACTAATCCAAATTCCTTCAGATAGACATACCAACCAGTTGAAGCATGTTGCTGAGGAGCAAGTCCGGTGTAAATCGAGGTCATTGCAGAACCTGTTGAAGGAGGGAAGACTGATGTAATCGCCGTCTTGAGGTGTCGTGCAATATATGTGTCAGAGCCACGAGTCTTAAGATAATTATAGCCTAAACCATCAATAACTAAGAGAACAATATTGTCAGCATCATTTATTCCTGAGAGTGATTGCGAATCCAATGGAGAATATGGACTCGTAACACCACCTGTGGAAACAATGGAACTCATGAGGTTGACAATACTATTAGAATAGTCAGGTTTCATGGTCACTTCTCTACTAAGCAGATGGTCCATAAGAGTATAGTGTACCGATGTTATAGCTTCAAAGAAAATTTCTCAATAACAAGGATAGACCTCAGGATGTCGATCATTGTCAGTTTTGACTCGTAACAGGATCCTCACGGAGCACGGTCTCCAAGACATCGATAAATCTGTCAGCATTCTCAATCGTGAAGATCAGAGGGGGCTTGATTTTGAGAACATTGTTTAGAGGACCATCAAGACTGATCAGGACACCAAAATCCTTCATTCGCTCAACAATATACTTAGTTTCCTCTGCAGCTGGTTCAAGGATGACAGAATCTCTAACCATTTCAACGCCGATGAAGAGACCAATGCCACGGACATCACCGATTATTGGATGATTCTCTTTTAGTGCATTGAGCCGCTTCAATAGGTAGTTCCCAACAACTAATGCATTCTCTTGCAGTTTCAAACTCTCAATAACATCTAGGACGGCCATGCCGACAGCACATGAAACGGTATTTCCCCCTGTTGTACTAAAGAATTCCATACCTGTATTAAAAGACTGAGCAATCTCTGGGGTTGTCACTACTGCGCCAATGGGATGTCCATTTCCAATTGGCTTCCCCATGGTGACAATATCGGGTACCACTCTCTGAGTTTCGAATCCCCAGAAGTGACTTCCCATCCTACCAAAGCCAGTCTGCACTTCATCTGCAATACAGACGCCACCAGCTTCCCGTACGTACTTGTATGATTCCTCCAGATAGCCCTCTGGAAATACTATTTGTCCACCACATCCCATCAGAGGCTCACTGATGAAGGCGGCAAGCCCTCGGCCTTCTTTTACAATACTCTCTATTGTTTCAGATACAATGTGAGCGTATTTTTGCCCTGCACCAATGCCGCTGTATTGGCCTCGATAGACATCGGGCATCCTGACAACATGCACATGGGAAGGAGCTCCCTCACCACCTGGGCCAGCATGTTTGTATGAACTGATGTCGATCAGTCCAGATGTGTTTCCATGGTAGGCACCATCAATGGCAATGATGTCTCTCTGTCTAGTGTGAGTTTTTGCAAGGCGTAAGGCTAACTCGTTTGCCTCGCTACCGCTATTCACAAAAAAGCAGACACTAAGGGGATTCGGAAGTGTTGAACACAGTCGTTCTGCATATTTCACAAGTGCTTCATGGAGATATCTCGTGTTTGTATTCAGAACGAATGCTTGTCTTGCCAATGCCTCAACTATCACAGGATTACTATGACCCACCTGAGGAACATTGTTGCGAATATCGAGATACTCCCTGCCATCTTCATCATAAAGATACTGCATATAGCCTCGAACAATTGTCAGGGGTTTCTTGTAGGAAACACTCAGAGACCTACCAATATGCGTGTGGCGAAGGGTCAGTATCTCTTCTTTTGAGAGGCTGGGACGTGGAAAGAGAGAGTCAGGAATTTGAAGAATAAGATTAGAATCGGGACAGATACTCAACCAGATGTTTCTCTTGCTGGGTGGAGCAACCCCAAAGAAATCGCCCTCTTTATCTAGCATATCCACAATCAATTGGAAATGAAGATGAGGTGGCCAACCACCATTATCAGGATATTCACCTACAGTGGCAATCTGCTCCCCTTTCCTCACAGTCTTGCCAACAGAGAGACCATTGAGAGATTCTCTTGAGAGATGACTATAGAGAACATAGAAGGGAGGAGTGTTCGGAGATGTTTCATACTCTACAACAATCGTCGGTCCATTATCCAGTGGTTTTGCAGTATCCTGAAAGCTATGGATTTTGCCATCATAGATTGAGAAGACAGGTGTTCCGTTTTCAACAAAAATATCTGTAGCAAGATGGACAGTACGCTTTTCATTATCAAAGGTCAGGTATTGTTCTCCTTGGTAGATTAAACGAGGCTCATTATATCGCCCAATTCCAATTCGAACACCTTCCGCCTTGAGCCTTTTTGATACAAGTTCCCCAAAGGCTCGATGGTCTGAAAGATGAAAAGGCGATTGCACATCGAGACTACCAACACTAAGGTCAATCACCGTGCAATTATTCGTATCAAGTGAAACTCCAATAGGACTTCCGAGATTCATTGCATTGTTCTTCAGCCATTGAATGACCGGCGAAGCAAGAGGACAAGGCTCCAGACCAGCCGCAGATCGAAAACAGTATTCTGCATAGCGAGGATGAATTTCTTTTAAGAGATGAAGTGCAGCCCATGCCTGCTTTTGACTGATGCTAAGATATTCATTCTCAGGCTCAAGACTTTGTTGATAGGCTGCGATTGATACACTCATTGCGAGGCGAGTACAGATTAGGGGAAAAAGGAGTTCCAGTTCTAATTCCGTGAGGGGAAATACCGAATGAAATCCAGCAATAATCTGTTGAGCAACATTAATCGGATTTGGTTTATCGAGAATTGCATATGTTATACCAATTGCTAGTTCATTGATTGTCTGAGAGAACACCATGTCTCCGAAATCTAGAAGACCAAACGATCTGGATGCAACATGTGGATGATTTACTAGCACATTGTAATCATTGGCATCATTATGGATAACACTCGATCTAAGCTTGTCACGTTTGGGAAGTACCATTCTTTCGTAGAGATTCAGGAAGTAATCAACAAGGGATTTCTTGGATTCAATATTAATCAACACAGAGTACTTTTGAATAACTTGAGATGCCTGATTTAGATCCCAATAGAATTCTCTATGAGCACCAGGATGATCGAATCCAGAGAGATTATGGGTTAGGATGCCAAGAAACTTGCCATAATCAGCTAGTAGATCTGGCAAATGAGGATTGACCTTAGCTAGAACCTTCCCTGGGAGGTATGTTACTAACCTGATGTAATGAGACATTCCAGAACTTGACTTTATTCTTTCCATTTCTCTTCCATAAACTGATTTCTTTATCACTGGTGTGTTGAAGCGTTCTTTTGAGAGATACTCCAAAACACAATTTTGAAAAATCAAGGTAGCTTCTTTTTCGGTCGTAGCAGCAATTTTCAGAACGAATTGTTCTCCATTATCAGCCATGAGATGAAAGTTCTGATCCCTTTCACTAGGAAGTTCTCTAAGGCCACCACTTAAATTAAAAAATTTCTTGCAAATCTCCTTAACTTCAGAAGAGCTGAAAGTAGGCCGTTTTGAACCGCGAACCTCCATCAGTAATTCACGACACTACTCAGGCATACAGAGGATATAAGCGGAGTGGAATATTTGCCTGGCAGTTTTGGTATTCCAAGTGTCATAAAGGTACTAGATTGAATTTGACAAATTGCGAAGCTCGAGAGAATCAAGATATGTATCCATGACAAACATTGTCATTGTTTTATCCACAGCAGGCAACTCTCGAAGAAAGTCAACTATGAAGTGATTCATCTCCTCGATGTTCTTTGTACGTACCTTTAGTAAAACATCATATTCGCCACTTAATACATGGACGCTCTGAACAAGGGGATGCCCGGCTATCTCCTGACAGAATTCTCGTTGCGAAAGTACTGTCTTACGTCCAGGAATGCGATAACGTACAGTAACAAGAATGAATGCTAGAGTTTCACGATCAAGCTGTTCCGGAGACAGAACAACTGTGTATCCTTTGATGATGTTAGCCTTCTGGAGCGCCTGAATTCTGTCATGAACTGTCGATATTCCCTTTCCCACATCCTGCGCAATTTTCGCAATACTACGCTTACTATCCTTTTGCAGAATTGCCAATATCTCAAGATCTGTCTTATCCATTACCAAATTCGCCTCCAGGTACTTCCAGAAAATTCTGTATCATTACAGTCGAATACCGAAATTTATTCGGTATAGTCGATATATTTTCCGAATAAATTGAAATACTTTCCCATTTTAGCAGATAAATCATATAACCAATTTGGGCTCATAGAATAGTGAGAGAAAGTCATTGTTTCATAATTAGAAAAAAATGGAAACAATCCTCGTTTCAGCACCCCAAGGGTCAACACGGGAAGCAATGAATTCTCTCAGTTATTATTCACTCACTCCGAATAGAGGTATCCATTGATGGCTCCAGAAGAAAGAGACCCCGAATTCATCAGACTACTATTCACCGACCTGCTGGGATGTACAAGAAGCATCGAAGTGGGGTATGATAGACTTGAGGAAGTCATGGAATCTGGAATTGTTATTGATGGTTCTTCAATTCCGGGTTATTCTTCAATCAATGATAGCGATGCGCTCATTCTCCCAACTCGCGCCACCCCAATCACTCAACCTTGGGACAAATCAGCAGCGTTCATGTTATGTGGAGTACATGATGTTTCAGGTTCACCTCACCCAAGAGATCCTCGCAACATCCTCAAGCAAATTGTCGCATTTGCATCAGAGCAAGGATTCAAGCTCTTGGTTGGAAGTGAGCTTGAGTTCTTTACTATCACAAGAAGTACTGATAATAATGTAAAACCATGCGATCATGGAGGATATTTCTCATCAATCCCACTCGACTCTTCACTTGAATTAAGACGGGAGATCATTCGAGCATTGAACGCAATAGGGATACCAACCACATCACATCATCACGAAGTTGCACAAGGGCAGCAAGAGATAGGCTTGCGGTACTTGCCAGCAGAAACCGCCGCAGATAACATTATGATGGCACGACTCATCATCTCAGAAATCGCATATAGAAGAGGTTTGATTGCCACGTTCATGCCCAAACCATTTGTCAATCAAAATGGATCGGGAATGCATTTGCATCAGAGTGTCTGGAGCGTGAACGAATCAAAGAACCTGTTTGCTGGTGAGAGATGTGGAGAAATCTCCACCCTTGCGACTAATTACATTGGAGGACTTCTCGAGCATGCAACCACTCTTGCAGCAGTCTTGGCTCCGACTGTGAACTCGTATAAGAGATTGGTACCCGGGTTTGAAGCTCCAACAGCCATAGCATGGGGATATCGGAATCGGAGTACGATGATTCGTGTCCCTCATTTCAATGGCTCCCATGATGCGGCGAGGATCGAACTTCGATGCCCTGATGCATCATCTTCACCACATCTTGGGATTGCTGCAATGCTTAGTGCAGGACTTGACGGAATTCAACGAAAGATTGAACCTCCCCTCCCATCAGATAGTAATCTGTATGAATCGAAGAAATCTATCAAGTGTTTACCAGTTTCATTACAAAGCGCGATATCATATTTAGAAAAAAGTAGGATGTTGAGGGACAGATTAGGTAACTCTACAATTGATTTCCTTGTTGCCAAACGAAGGCAAGAGTGGACAGATTATGTTCAATCAACTGAAGATCCTGGGAGCTCTGAAATAACATCTTGGGAGATTGAGAAGTATCTGCTAGCCAACTAATAATAGGTAAAGAACTATCAGCCAAAAGACTTCTAACTCCCTTTCAGCATACCGCAGTCTGTGGAGGTTTGCCTTTTGGTAGCCTTTGAGAATAAAGAACAACTTATGGAAATCTTCAACAAATTCTGGATTGAAGCAAGAAAAGAAACTGAAGTGATGGACAAACTGGCAAAGTCGCAGGTTGTTGTCAGGTTTGATATAGAGGACCCTGAAGTACACATGACAATCAACTTTAGAAACCCTGGTCCAAATGGTGAGATAGGAACTCTCACTTTTGATAGTGATGTGGAACCAGAGATAACAGTCTGGTCAAAATCCGAAACAACTAACAAGTTCTGGCAGAACAAATTGAGCACAACTGTTGCAATGGCTCGAGGTCAGGTCAAGTTGGAGGGATCCGTGTCAAAGGCACTTGGGCTCCTATCCAAAATCAAACCATTATACAACATCTATCCTGAAATCCTAAAAGAAATGGGATTAGAAAATATGATACTTTAGCTTATGTAAGCTGGTGGCGTTCAACATGGTCATTTGTCCACACAGAGTGGATAGTATTGAAATCATCACTCTAGTGGACAATGTCATCGAGATTTTAAGCAGCAAGTCACATGATAATTTTGTTCCCGTTCGTCAATGGGTAACAGCAAAGGACGCATCACCAAACTATCTCTTTGGTGGCCATGGATTCTCCACTCTGATTAGAACCAAACACCGAGAGAAAATATACTCGGTTCTGTATGACACTGGGCCTTCAGGAGATATTCTCATCCACAATGTAGTGTCGCTAGGCTTGGATACCAGTTCAATTGGCACAATTGTGATTAGTCATGGGCACTGGGATCACATGGGTGGACTTCTTTCAATTCTCGCTAGAATAGGACATCCTAAGACTCCTGTATATCTGCATCCGCGAATGCTTGTTAAACGTCGAATCGCTTCAAAAACACAACAGGGAGAACACATCAGAGAACTACCATATGTGTGCACTGCCAATGATATCACTGAAGCAGGTGGAAATCCTATTCTAACCACAGAGCCAACTTTGATTGCAGGGAACACTATTCTAAGGTCAGGAGAAATACCAAGACTGACGGAGTACGAGAAAGGATTTCCGAATCACCAAGCACTCATTGATAATGAATGGAGAAACGATTCAGAGATAATCGATGACAATTGTCTGATCTTGAGGACCAAGGAAGGATTGATCATAATAACTGGCTGTGCTCACTCAGGAATAGTAAATTCCATCTACGAAGCAATTAGATTGACCGGAGTGAATAAAGTGCATGCTATAATTGGTGGTTTTCACCTTGGAGGAAAGCAAAACATTCCCCGCATCGAACACACAATTAGAGATTTGCAAGCTATCTCTCCATCCATGATTGTTCCATGCCATTGCACAAGTACTCCAGCTCAACACCTGATAGCTAGCGCTTTCTCAAGAGCATATGTAACAAGTAGCGTTGGAAATATGTACAAATTTTAGTATAAGGCAGACTTGTGCCAGTGTACTACTCCTCAAGAAGACTCCTGATTTTTCTTACACCTTCAATAGCATCTGCCCCATAGGCATCTGCACCGAGCTCCTTCGCGAGATTCTCACTAAGAGGTGCGCCTCCGACGATAAGCTTGATGCTATCACGGAGACCTGCTTCTTTCAGAGCCTGATTGACATTGGAGATCTCTCTCATTGTTGTTGTAAGCAAGGCACTTAGTGCTACAACTCTGGCTTTATGCTCTCTCACGGATTGAACAATTGTATCAGCGGAACAGTCGGTTCCCAAATCGATGACCTCGAACCCTCCAGACAGAAGCATCGTGATGAGAATATTCTTGCCAATATCGTGTGTATCACCCTGCACCGTTGCAGTGATGATAGCACTCGACTCGCTCGCATCACCCACTTTCAGATATGGTTTGAGCACCTTGAAGGCTTCCTTCATGGTCTCACCAGCTAGAACAAGCTCAGGGAGGAAGTATTCGTTCTCTTCATACAATCTGCCAACTTCGTTCATGCCGCGCGTCAATGCCTCCAAAATCTCTTGGGGCTCCGCCCCATTGCTGAGCTTTTCCTCAACTCGGTCAGCAATATCATCCACTTCTAGATTAATGAGCATCTGTGAGAGATCTTCGTGGTGCATCATGTAAATCAACAATTAATTGAGAAAACAGGGTAATATCCTTTATTCAAGAGGAATGAAAAGAATTCAAGCTTCGTGTATGGAATAGACGGAAATGACATTCCTAGGGCATCTAGGACAAACACACACAGAAGGTAAAGTATATTAGCACATTTTTTCCATCTCTAATTGTTAACCATAGTTATTCTTAATAATAGTTAATGGTGAATTACAATGTCGCATGCAGTAAACAAGAACATGAGTATTGCTGAAGTCGTTATGAAATGGCCTGAGACTGCTGGAGCCTTTATGGAAGCAGGTCTTCATTGCTATGGTTGCGCTGCAGCAAGATTTGAAACAATTGAGCAGGGAGCTCTAGCCCACGGCATAGATCCAGATAAGCTGATTGAAGCCATCAACGAGATTGTTGAAGAGAAGGCATAAACTGCTCACGAGTGAGCCCTCTAGGGAGAGGGCTTATTTCTTCCATAGAGTCTACCAGTTTCTTCTTCTGACATCTCAAAGCTGTGTTCAGCGTCGGGGAATGTACCATTTCTTATATCGTCGGCATATTCCTTGACTGCGTTTCTAATCACTTCTCTAACATTGGCATATCGTTTTACAAATTTTGGTTTAAAATCCTCAAACAAGCCAAGCATGTCCCAGAGTACAAGAACCTGACCATCACAGTGAGGTCCAGCGCCTATACCGATTGTAGGGATCTTGACTGCTTCCGTGATCAATTTTGCTGTTTCAGTCGGAACCAACTCAATGACAAGTGAAAAGGCACCAGCATCTTCGAGACTCTTTGCTTGTTCAACAAGAACCTCCGCCATATCTGCAGTCCGACCTTGGACACGATACCCACCGACTTGGAAGATGGATTGTGGCGTAAGACCAATGTGTCCCATAACAGGAATTCCTGCATCCACAACCGAACGTACTATCTCAGTGACTCGTCCAGCACCCTCAATCTTCACAGCCTCAGCTCCGCCCTCTTGAAGCATACGGGCACAATTCTCCAAAGCCTGCTGCTCACTGACTTTATAGGACATGAATGGCATGTCACCAATGATTAGAGAGTTTGGATGGGCTCTAGCGACTGCTGCACAATGATGAATGACATCATTCAGTGTAACGGGAATTGTGCTCTCATACCCGAGTAGCGAGTTGCCAACAGAGTCGCCAACGAGTATCATGTCAATCCCACATTCACTAAGGATAGACGCGGTAGGAGCATCATAGGCAGTAAGCATAACTATCCTCTTACTCTTCTCCTTCATCAGTCGTATCTTATGAGTTGTCATCCTTGTCAAGGGTCAGCCTCCGATAATGCTTGCTCACATTGGTTATTTATATAGTTCCTATACTAGACACATATTGTATATACATTATACATGGGACTACAAATCGACATCTCTGTTCCTGAAATACCGTTTATAGAGCTCCACACCAAGAATAGTAGGCAACGCAAATAATATGCATATTAGCCAATCATAGAGGGTGAGGGGTATGATGTAGAAATTAAGTCCAACTGTTGAGAGAATCTCATTTACCTGAGGGACATACATGAGTAGGAGATGGGCTAGATAGATGAGACCTAGGAATATTGCGAAGATCCAGGTTCCCGGTTCACGTAGACTCTTATGGAGGGGTATGTTAATCCTACGGATTAGTAAGACTATTGTACTCTCAACAATCAAAATCACTGAAAGAAGCATCGAAGTTGCCTTTAGGAGTGTCCAGATTGGATCTTCGGTGGAATAGATTGTTGTCCAGAAACCACTCACATTTTCAGGAGTCACTTCAACAATTCCTAGATAACCAGTAAAGGTCAGGAAGTACACGACAGATGCGCCAACTGCCATTAGGATGACATTCAATGCCATAATCTTGCCTAGATTCCTAGTGATGATCCCTTGACTATCCCTAGGCTTGTCTTCCATTGCTCGAGGTGACGTCCTATCAAAAACTAACGCAAGCCCGGGGAATGAGTGCGTGGTGACAACAAGATAGATCTGTTGCCAATAGGTCAGAATTTCTAGGTTTGGTAGAATGAAGAGAGCTCCAAAAAAGATAACGCTCTCAAAGAGATTGATGGCTATGTAGAAATAGATCATCATTCGAATCTTGTTGAAGAGACCTCGACCCTGGTGAACGCCAGACACAATTGATGCAAAACTGTCGTCAGTAATGACGATGTCTGCAGCTTCCTTTGCAACATCAGTACCTGTGATGCCCATCGCAATTCCAGCATCGCTCATAGCTAGGGCAAGGGCGTCGTTCACACCATCTCCGGTCATCGCGACAACTTTGTTCTGATCCTGATATCGTTCAACAATGATCTGCTTATGATCTGGATTAACCCGAGCAAAGACATTCGTTCGTGCAAAGTCTTCGTCACTGATATCATTAATCTTGGAACCTTCCGCAACAAGTGAATTCTGTTGAAAGACTCCAAGGTCTATAGCTATGGTCTTTGCTGTTGCCGCAGCATCGCCAGTAATCATGACGACATTGATCCCTGCGCTGTGACAGGCTTGGACAGCCTCCTTGACGCCTTCTCGTGGAGGATCGACTATGCATGCAAATCCAAGATAAGTAAGACCACTTTCCGCAACATGGCGTGCTTTCTTGCCAGTCGGAATGGAATCCATCTGTTTGTATGCAAGAGAAATTACGCGGTATCCTTTGGCTGCAAAATCATTCGTAAGATTAGTTACACGTTGGAGAAGACCGGGAGTCATTCTTGTCGGATTGTCCTTTCCATTCGCATAATCACATAGTGGTATGAGAACTTCTGTGGCACCCTTCACAAATGTAATGAAGGAATCTCCATCTTGACATATCTTTGACATCCTCTTCAGTTCTGATTCGAATGGGAACTCCTCAACAATTTTGTATCGTTCCTTGACTGCGACTTCATCTATTCCACTCTTTCTGAAGAGTGTTAGCAAAGCTGCGTCAGTAGGATCTCCAAGCGGAACCCATATTGTTCCCTGATCGGGGAGGTCTTCGGTTATTATTTCTGCATCATTTGCAAGTCCACCGCAATTGATTAGACGGAAGAGGCCTTTCCACGCAAACACATCATTGATTGGCTCTTCCTCAATATTACCAATATTGGAGCTCGTGGCACCCTTTAGATGGCTGATACCACCTTGAGGATTATATCCATCACCCATGACAGAGAAGAGGTTCTCTGTGTCCCAGCAGTACTTGACAGTCATCTGGTTCTTAGTCATTGTACCAGTTTTATCACTGCATATGACACTTACTCGGCCAAGGCTCTCAACCGCTGAGAGGTCTCTAATGATAACACCTCTCTTGGCCATCGCCAGAACTCCCGTGAGAAGAACGATCGTAGTCAATAATGGGATGTTTATTGGCATGATTGTCATAGCACGTGTGATACCAGCTCCAATCCGTTCAGAGAGATATTGAATATTAAAATCAAAAGGATTCCCTCCCAGAATTGGGTAAAGGAATACTTGCCATAGAACTGAAATTGCCATGAGTAAGATTGCTGCGATTCCCAGGTATTTTGCTAAACGATTGACCTTTCTCCTTAGGGGAATATCGCCAGTGTTTAGAGCTTCGAGCGTTCCTTGAATCTTGCCAATCTCTGTACGACCACCAGTAGCTGTCGTAACAATGGTTGCCATCCCTGTTGCAACATACGTTCCGAAATAGACCATGTTCAATCTATCAGTAAGGGGAGAATCTTCACTGACGTGTGCATCCTCACTCTTCATAACAGGAACGCTTTCTCCAGTTAGTGATGCTTCATTTGTCATCAGATTGGAAGAATTAATTACTCGTGCATCAGCTGGAATCCTGTCGCCCTGCTCTAGCTTCACAATGTCGCCAAAGACAATATCCAATGGTGAGATATAGGATTCTCTCCCATCTCTAATAACTCGAGCTTCTCCCGCTGAGAGTTTCTCCAGAGCTTCTAATTTTTTCTGAGCACGGAATTGTTGAATCATTGCAACAATAGCATTGACTGCAACAACAGCAAGCCATACACTCGCTCCACCTATAGTATTAAGCTCAGATGGAAAGAGGAATGCAATTGTGATCAGTGCAAAAGAGCTTATGATATAGATAGTGATTAGCCAATTGAGAATGGGTGCGATGTACACCTGCCAAAATGCGCCTCTGTATCGAGGAATAGTATTTGGCCCAAACTCAGCAAGACGTTTCTTTGCTTCATCGACTGAAAGACCTCGGGTCGCATCAACGCCAATGAGATTGAGGACCTCCTCAAGAGGTTGCGAGTGATATTGCGCAGTTGTGCTGCTTTCTGTGATGGCATCGTCTAGTGACAAAATCTATACCTCTCAAGGGTGCAGATGAGAAGCTGTTTGAGCAGATAAATGAAACTCGAATGAGCCCATCAGCCTAATACTATTCCTGAATGAGAAGAGCAACCTTTTGAAGCTTTTCAGTTTTGTTCAATTACTACTACGTCGATAGGTTCATGTATATAGGATGTTAGGCAAGAATATCGCACGCTATCTACTATTGAATGGTGTATACCATGAGTTTTTACTGGGAGCCTGCAAGTACACAAAGACAATCCAAATCGAATGGAACGAAGATTATCGCACTTGTCATTATTCTCATGATTATAGTTTCTACTGGGATTGCACTGATTGTTAATTTTATCCCAAACAGTATAGGTCCTACTGAGCCTGTTAGGGTCGCTGTGCTTGATTCGGGTATTGATTCTGACTTATCTCTGCAAGGGAGGATTGTTGCGCAGCAGAGTTTCATAACATTACAGAATGGATATGAAATCGTAGATTCATCGGTCACGGATTCTAGGCCAGATGATGTTCCTCATGGTACTTTGATTGCCAAGCAGATTGCGCAAGCTCCGAACTCATTAATCCTTAATGGAAAGATATTGAGCACTGATGGCACTGCACCAACAGTAGCGCTAGTTGAAGCGATACATTGGGCCGTTGAGCAGAATGCAAGCGTGATCAACCTAAGTCTTGGTGGTGTACCAACTCTTGGCGACCCATCAGAGACAGCGATTGATTGGGCTTTCTCTCAGGGAGTCATTGTTATCGTTTCGGCAGGAAATAGTGGAGATAGTGGACTAGCTGGAACAAGCATCGAATCACCAGCAGTCTACAAGAACTGCCTGGCGGTTGGTGCATTGACAGATAATAATGAACCAGCGTTTTTCAGTTCTACTGGACCCGCAAATGGACACTATGTGAAGCCAGATATTAGCGCGTTAGGATACACAACTGGCAGTGATGGGACGAGGTACTATGGAACTAGTTTTGCGGCTCCGAGAGTCTCTGCAGCAGCTGCCGAATTGGTTGGATACTCTATGGCGAACAACATCACCTGGTCCCCTGGTTCAATCATGACCGCTCTAATGAAGGGATCCACAGTTCTTAGTGATTATCAACCATATGAAGTAGGGGCTGGAAAACTGAGCATTCAGGGAGCTCTCAATCTCATCAAGCAATCTGTATCCACGAATGAACTGCCACCTATTAGTTACGCCTTCCCAGGAATATTACCTATTGATTATGAAAGATTGTTTCAGGGAGATACATATCATTTCAATATCAGACTTTTCACAAGCGGAACGACAGTGTTCATTACAGAAGTTTACAGCACAAACACATCATTGTTCATCATTGATGATGAGATCGAGGTGAATCAGATTGCTCTTGTTCCAGTCGCTGTAGATGTTCCAAATTCAGGGGTAGAGGAGATTGCAGGTACAATCACTTTCACTTCAGAAGACTTTGGTAATACCAGTGTCTTCATTAGCTTCCCAGTCGGAATTCCAAATGCTCGTGTTGCCTTTGATATCTCTCACACGGCATGGGACATTGACACAATCTATGGACAATTTAGAGAGTTCTACAAGGAACTAGTAAACAACAATATCTCGGTGACTGAGATTCGTAATAGTACTGCAACAACCTTAACAGTCTTGCAAGAATTTGATGCAATTGTACTTCTTGACCCGTGTGCCTATTCAATAAATGATACAGATCCAGAGCGTTCCACTTACTTCTCTCTTCCCTTTTCAGAGTCTGAAAAACAAGCCTATGAAGACTACTACGATGCAGGCGGTGGGCTTTTTGTAGTGGGGCTATCAAATTCTACTCTCAATGTCTCAGCCTTGAATGAGTTTCTCTCTTGGACTGGATTCTCATTCACAGAGGATGAAGTGCCAACTGGAGATACACCTACTATCATAGACACTATAGATTCACATCCTATCACCAATGGTGTGAATAGATTTGACTATCTAGGAGCGACAATTCAGATTCCTGGTGATGGACACAGACTGGCACGTTATGTTGGAATGCCAGTTTTGGGTTATAAAGAGGGAGCAGGCGGTGGAAAAATAGTGGTGATAGGAAGTAACTTTATGCTGGATAACTGGGGTCTCCTTGACGAGTATTCCACAATAAACGATAATGCGAGATTAGTACTTCAAATCGTTCTCTGGTGTGCAGGTAAGCTTTAGTAATGTCAAGGTGTATCATGGCACACTTTGATTGCCTTGAAACTTGTGTTTTAAATGTAGATGAGGATTAGTTGTAATTACTAACAACCTTTCCGAGTCGAAATCGGACTTGCTGGTGACTGAGGTTCACTCCAAAGTTGCCAGCTCACTCGACTCTTTTTTCAAATTAATTGTAATCTTGATGAAATCAGTATGTTTAACTTAGGGACATTGTGCCACGGGATTCCAGGACGTGATATTCCTCTTGGCACGAACAACACAAGCATCCTATGCAGTTTTGGCAGCCTGTACGATTTCACATTTCATAAATCACGTCTTCACAGGTGCATTATCCCCATTTTTAGAAGTGATACAGTCTGAACTTGGTATCAGTTACACGTTGATTGGAATTATTGCGAGCGCTGCAGTGGTTGCTATGACCACAGCACATCTTTTGGTTGGATATCTCGGGGACAAAGGGTACCGTGATGCATTCATCTCAATCAGCATTATCGGGGCAGCATTCGCAACACTACTGACCAGTTTTGCTCAGGAATTTGTCTTTCTGACCATCTTTCAGATTTTCATGGGTATTGGTGCATCAGGATATCACCCAAGTTCATTTCCTGCCTTAGCAGAGAAGTTTCCCAATTCGGATCGTGCAAAGGCCACAGGTATTCAGGCAATGGGTGGGCTTGTCGGGATGGCCATAACTCCATTTCTTGGTGTGACCTTGCTCATATTTCTTGGTTCTTGGCAAGGATCTCTACAAGTGCTTGCTATTCTAGGATTTGTCCTGTTTATCCCGACACTATTCCTAATGAGGCGCTCATCCAGTGAATCTAAAGACATGAAGGTCGTTGTAGAGTCCGAAGGACCTGAGGGCTGGACTCGAAATTTCTGGTTAGTTATTGTGCTCATGGGTCTTCGAGGAATGGCATTTCGATGTACATCTCTGTTGATGCCACTCTATCTTGTTGTCACATATGGTGCTAGCACAGTTTCTGCAGGAATACTTACTGCAATTATGCTGACCGCAGGCCTCTTTGGTGAAGTCGTTTCATCCATACTATCAGATAAACTGCATAATCGCGTTGCATTCCTTGTTGTTTCTACGGGTTTTGCAACACCAGCCCTCTTGTTGTTGAACTTCGCTCTAGAGCCTATAATGTTAATCCTAATTCTTGTTATCATCGGATTCTTCTTCTATCTAGGAGTTCCAGCGAATACTGCTCTACAGACAGAGATATCGCCACGTAGGAAGAGAGGTTTAGCCTTTGGAATTATCTTTTCAATTGGCTCAATACCCGGAGCAGTGTCACCTATCATCTTTGGATACATTGGCGATCTATATGGACTTGCAGCTTCAATACTGTTTCTTGTTGTCACAACCTTCCTAGCAACCATAGTTGCACTATTTCTGAAGGAAGAGAAGCTACAGAAAGGAGTAGTGCAGATTGCCATGCCTGGGGAAGCAATATTACATCAATGAGCAAACCTTCACCTATAGGCAATCTGAAATAACATGCACCTCAGTGAATTGACATGTTTGATTATCATGTCCATCCCGGATACTCAATAGACGCAGAAGGAAGTGTAGAGGACTTCTGTCATTCAGCTTTAGAGAGAGGACTCAAAGAAATCGCCTTCACAACTCATCTTGACACAGATACCTCAACAGATGATTGCTTTGTTGTGGTCCAAGGCGAGAGGGTAGAAACTCTTTCTGGAGGATGGTTGGAAGACTATGAAATGACAATAAGAGCTGCAGAAGATAAGTATAGAGAGTTAGGACTGAAGGTTCTTCTGGGAGTCGAGGTGGACTATATCCCGAATGTGGAAAGTATCCTGCCAGAGCAATTCTATTCGACGGATTTTGATATAGTCCTAGGTTCAGCTCATCTTGTTGATCATATCGCAATATCTGCTGGTGACCGTGCACGGGAAGCCTTCAGAAGATACACAATTGAAGAGCTTGGAGAAAGATACTACGGTCTCCTTCTTGATGCAATAGAAACTGGACTCTTTGATATCATGTCTCATCTGGACCTCTATCGGAGATTTGGACAAGTCTTCTACGGTGAAAAAATTCGTGAGATATGGAGATCCTATCTCGATGATCTTGTTATGTCGATGAGAAGAAACAATGTTGGTTTTGAGATAAACACATCTCCTCTCAGAAGAGGGCAGGACGAACCCATGCCAGAGGAGAACATTGTCAGAGCACTGAAAGAATCAGGAGTGACGACTGCGACAGTGGGTTCTGATGCACACTCTCCAGACCATGTTGGAGTGGGTATTGAAAAGGCCATTCAGATACTCAAGAGAGTTGGGTTTTCCAGTGTTACAACATTTGATCGTCGAATATCTAGTACACATGATATCTAGGATAGGCATTTAGTGCAAAAGACAGTTATCTGAGAGATGTATTGTCCACACGGTGATTCGATGAGAAACGTGAAGTCGTTTGTTCTATGTCTTATTGGCGGTATCCTGATGTTTTATGCTGGATTTGTGGGTAGTGTTGGAATCTGGGGAGACCTGATTGCTCTTGCAAACTCACTGGCTCCAGGATTTGCAGATGTCCTCTTTTGGGTTCTTATCATACTTCAGAACATCGCTACCCTCGGTGGTATTGCTGTGATTATCGGAGCAATCTTGTTCACGACAGATAGAGTGGGAACTGGGAAGTTCATTATAGGAATAGCTGCAGGGATGGGCATCATCGGTCTCATATTCCTCATCTATGATATGTACATGGCTTTGGGTGTCGATGCGCTTCTGGAGTTCTACAACTTGCTATCTAATTCAATGGGAATGCTCGGTGTGATCTTGACAATAATTGGTCGAATGATGGTCAAAAAACCCGAATAATCCACTTGAGTAACTCTTATCCGAAGCCTATTGAGTACAAATCATGGTTGACGTGACAGAGAACAGTGATAATGCAATTCAGAAAGCTGTAAAACTAATAGAAAATGGACTCTTCAAAGAAGCTATCGTAGAGCTCCGTGACTTCTTGCGGGATCACCCAGAGTCTATAGAAGGATGGTATAATCTAGGTTACGCATTAACAGAAAATGAAGAATATGATGCAGCAAACAAGGCATATGATGAAGCCCTAGCGATTGACAATGGAATTTTTGCATTGTGGTTCAATAAGGGCACTGTATTCTATGAACAGAAGGATTTTGAGAATGCAAAGGAGTGTTATGAGAAAGCCCTCGAGATTGATCCGGAAGATGCTGAGGCATGGAACAACTTGGGAAATTGTTTTTCAAGACTAGCAGATGGAAGATCTGCAATTGATGCATATACTAGAGCTGTAGCACTAAGACCTGACTACGCAGAGGCCTTCTACAACAAAGCAAACGCACATTTCATCGAGGAAGAGGATGAAAAAGCAGTTGCATATGCTGAGCTTGCCCTTGAATTGAATCCAGCCTTAGAAGAAAAAATTAGTCAATGGATTCATGTTTCACGTAACAGGCTATTATCAAAGAGAGACCAAGAAGAGCATGAACGGAGAGTCAGAGAACGTTCAAAGCAAACAGATTGATTGATTCATCAGACCTAAAAGGAGTAGAGGCACCGTACAGGTCATGATTCCGGGTATGATTCCAGAGGAAACTTCTGAAGGATTCTCTCCACCGTACAAATACATAATATTGATAGCGGCTCTAATTACTGTGGGGGGAGTAATATTGGCGTGGCTTGGAGGACAGGGTATTCTACCTCTCAATCCAGCAGTAACTTTGGGGATGAGTATTCTTCTAGCGACAATCGTCATTTGTTGTGCGGGCGTCATAATGCAAGGAACCTATGCATCAAGAATTGTCAATTATAGCGAGATGGAGCTCAGATACGAGGAGGGCATGGGACATTATGAAAATGAAGAGTGGGAGAATGCACTCCTTATCTTTACAGAGCTTGCAGGTCCAAAATTGGATCATAAACGGGGAACATATTATTCAGCCTGCTGCTATGAAAAGCTTGGAGATTGGGAAAATGTCAAGAAATACACAAATGCCTACCTGAGGATGAAGCCAAAGGATGCAGAAGCCTGGGAGATGCTGTCTCGAGCCCACAAAACTCTTTTCGAATACGAAGAGGCGCAGTATGCCAGAGACCAAGCGGACAGGTTCAGAACTAGTTAAGAAGCTCTTCAATTACGTAGATAATGCTGGAGAAGGTCTCTCGAGAAATTGTAGCTGGTGGACATGAATTTCAATTCAATCAAGTTCGCCGATGACGGTCTCCAAGAAATCTAAGCTATACTAATTAGCATTCAATAACCGGATTACGCAAGAATCCAATCTTCTCAATGAATTGTTCTACTACATCGCCTGATTTCAGAAACTCTGGCGGATTTCTCACAAATCCGACTCCAGAGGGAGTTCCAGTAGCAATCACATCGCCCGGCTCGAGTGTGAATGACTTCGAGAGGTGAGCAATAATTTGTGGAACACTGAAGATCATCTTTGATGTTGTTGAATTCTGTTTTATTACACCGTTGATTTTCGTTATCATCTTAAGGTCGGAACCATCACCCAGCTCGTCTCGTGTGACAATACAAGGGCCCATGGGACAGAAGCTGTCCAGAGATTTAGAACGTACATACTGTCTATCGCTGTGTTGAAGATCTCTCGCACTCACATCGTTGATGATTGTGTATCCAGCAATGAAGTCTAGGGATTGGTCCTCCTCGACATCTTTACACATCTTGCCTATTACTACCGCAAGCTCAACCTCCCAGTCTATCTGTTTCGATATTTTCGGTATCTGTATAGGATCATTAGGACCAATTACACATGATGGAAACTTAGCAAAGACTACCGGAAACGTGGGAACTTCAGTCCCGGTCTCTTTGATATGATCAAGATAGTTACGCCCGACAGCAATAATTTTCCCTGGCCGTGGTATTGGAGCTTCCAGTGTCAGTGAGCTCGGTTCCCGGGTGAGAAGACGTTCTTCATTCGGTGATTGTTCATGTCGTTTGACAATCTGACTTACAACTTCAATACCTGATTCCCAATTCAGGAGATCCAGCATGGTTGTCGGAAAACTCTGACCATGAACGTGATACTTCCTGCCAAAGTAAGAGGCCGCATCTGGAATGTCAAGAATCCCTGATTCTATGTGCACACCAATGGAAGGCACGCCCATTCGTGAGTATGTGACCAATCGCATGATATCATAGGTCCAACCAACTCATTTATTCGTAATGGTAACAAACACGTCATAGTGATTACGCATGACGAATGAACCATCACTTGATGAGTTACCCGACAAGGTTTTCGTTGCCCTAGGCAGAAGAGGTATGGAGGGTATTCCTCTAAAAGAATGTACGTACGAGTGTGATGGAAAAGAGCTTCGTTTCCTCAAATTCAGCAAGAGCAAAGACTATCTCAAGGGACAAGGTGTTGAAGAGGTAGTCGAGGACTGGCTTGTTGAGTGTATGAAATGTGGCAAACCTTTCACAATCCGATGCATCATCAGATATGCAGAGGGAGAAAGGATAGATACAAGAGTAGACATTATAGATGATACTGGCAAGAATCTTGGTTGGCTAGGAAGCTATTAGGTGAGTTGAAATGTCTCGGACCTACAAGATATCAATCCTTCCCGGAGATGGCATTGGTCGTGAAGTCGTGCCTCAGGCAGTTAACGTACTTCAAGCTGCAGAGGAACTTGTTGGAGGTTTCCAGATGGACCTTCACAAATATGAGTGTGGAGGAGAGTTCTATCGGAAGGAGAAGAGAGAATGGACAATCGAGGCGGAGGAGTTCACGAAAAAAGAGGCAGATGCTGTGCTCCTTGGTGCTATAGGTGCGGTCAATTCAGATGGGAGTAGTGTGAGACTTCCAGATGGGAATCTCGCAGGTTATAGTATAGTGATAGGACTAAGGATGGAACTTGATCTCTTTGCCAACGTCAGACCGGTCAAGCTCTATGAAGGAGTATGGACACCACTTAGCGGAAAAGGACCAGATGATATCGACATGACCATTATCCGAGAGAACACAGAAGGACTCTATTCACCAACTCGGGGAACTTTGAAGAGAGGGAAAGAATCTGAATTAGCAATCGATACCAGAGTTATAACAAGAAAGGGGTCAGAGCGGGTTATACGTTATGCTTTCCACCTTGCTGTCAATAGTCACGGAGCTCCAAGTGACAGACAAAAGAGAGTGACCTGTGTCGATAAGAGCAATTTACTCGCTGGTTGTCAACTCTTTAGAAGTGTATTCGACGAGATTGCCCAAGAGTATCCAAGCGTTGAGAAGGACTATGCATATGTGGATGCGTGGACTCAGTGGTGTCTCAGAAAGCCTGAGTACTACAATGTTGTTGTTGCTCCCAATGAATTTGGAGACATAATCACAGACCTTGGAGCAGCAGTCCAAGGTGGTCTTGGTGTAGCCCCTGCAGGGAATATTGGAGTCAAGCATGGTGTCTTCGAACCAGTTCATGGCTCAGCACCAAAATACTATGGATCTAATAGTGCAAATCCGATTGCCGCCATTCTGGCATTGAGTATGATGCTAGACTGGCTAGGAACAGAGCATCGCGATAAGAAAGTTAAAAGTGCTGGAGAATTAATCAAAGCATCAGTCGCAGAGCTACTCAGAGAAGGCAAGGTACGAACGCTAGACTTGTGTGTGGGGCCATGGAGCTCTGTAAGTCCCAGCTCCACAGAAAATGTGACTTCTGAAATAATTAAATTACTCAAAAGAATTCAGACGAAACGGTGAGTTACAATGGGCAAAACTCTAGCAGAAAAACTACTGGCAAATCATACTGATGATGGAAAAGCCACTGCAGGAGACATAGTTGAAGCACACATCGACCTATTGATGGTACATGAGGTCCTTGGCTCGAGAATTATCCCCATTCTTAAAGAGATGGACTTCAAACATGTGTGGGATCCAAAGAGAATCATTGTGGTGAATGATCATTGGGCACCAGCATCCGATATTAATAGCGCAGAGATTCATCGCCGTAATCGCAATTTCGTCCGTGAACAAGGCATCATGAATTTCTGTGATGTCGACTGTGGAATATCCCATCAAATACTTCCTGAGAGTGGCCTTGTAGCGCCTGGAGACCTTATCATAGGAAGTGATTCTCATTCTACAACATATGGTGCGTTTAACGCATTCTCTACGGGTCTAGCAGCCACTGACTCCGCGCTCATACTAGCAACTGGTATGTCTTGGTTCATGGTTCCCGAAACAATCCGTATAGAAGTGGATGGAAAATTATCGAAGATGGTCATGAGCAAGGATCTCATTTTGCTGATTCTCAAGGATCTCGGACCTGATGGAGCCAACTACAAATCAATCGAATTCTTTGGAACTACCATTGACAATATGGATGTAGGACCACGAATGACAATGTGTAACATGACCGTTGAAGCAGGGGCAAAGTGCTCACCTATGATGGTGAACGGCTATGTAGAATCATGGATGAAAAATGTGGCACCGACACGTAAATGGACATCAACTAAACCAGATGATGATGCAGAGTATATACAGAATCTAACCTACGATTTAAATAAAGACCCTCTTTGTCCGATGGTTGCAACACCCGATAATCCTACGAACGGACAGTCAGTTATCGAGGTGAGTGGTGTACCAATAGATCAAGCATTCATCGGTTCCTGTACAAATGGGAGAATAGATGATCTTGAGATTGCAGCAAAGATACTGAAGGGCAAGAAGATTCGAAAAGGAGTACGTCTTATTATCACACCTGCAAGTAGAGAAACATACGTGCATGCTCTACATGAGGGGCTTGTGGAAATCTTCATGGACGCTGGAGCAATAGTCACAAACTCAACCTGCGGGGCTTGTGTTGGCGGCCATCTTGGAGTCCTAGGAGCAGGGGAGGTGTGCATCTCTACAACAAATAGGAACTTTCGAGGAAGAATGGGACATAAAGATTCGTCAATCTATCTGGCATCTCCAGCTACTGTAGCGGCAAGTGCTCTAGAAGGAGCTATAACTGATCCCAGGAGGGTATGATTGTGACAAGAAATCTCACTAATATCACAGGAAGAGCTTGGGTCTTTGGTAATGACATAAACACGGATCAAATCATCCAAGGTCAATACCTCACAATCCTTGATTATGCTGAAATGGCTAAACATACATTCGAAATCCCTCGTCCACTCTTTGCCTCAAAGGTCAAGAAGAATGATATTGTAATCGCAGGTCGTAACTTTGGAGGAGGATCGTCACGGGAAGAAGCTCCTAAGGTTCTTCTTGAGTCAGGAATCGGATGTGTAATTGCAGAATCCTTTGCAAGAATTTTCTACAGGAACGGGTTTAATGTTGGTCTTCCTCTTCTCATCGCTCCTAATGCAGCCAAGCTAGTAAAGGATGGAGAAACTGTTACAGTAAATCTAGTTGAAGGTACACTCACTCTACGAAGTAATAAAGACATTATCCACGGCAAGCCAGTAACTGAAAGAATCCTGAACCTCCTGAGCGCAGGAGGCGCAGTCCAGTGGTATAGAAAAACGCTTGGAAAACGCTAAAAGGCATCAATAAGCTGTTGCATACGACGTCATCATCTATGAGGTTATCTGATGAATGCATTAGTATTCTTATTAATTTCAATTATTGCACATGCAATCCCAATACCGTTTGCACGGCAATATATGATACCAAGCAGACTAATCAAATGGTTGCCCTTGCGTCTTGTGTGGGGAACTGTCGCTTGGGTAATCATATGTCTTCTATTCGGAGCAGCGCTACCTTGGGCAATTCTTGGACTTGTAATGAGCCTAGGAGCACTCATGATGATCACAAGCGGATTCCGCCCGGGTGGTCATATTGAGAATATGTTAGAGGGCATCAAAGTACCCTTTGCCTGTATTGGTTTAATCATACTCATAACAGTACCAGCATTTGGGAGTGTTATTAGCTGGACATCGGGGGTTGCAAACGCCGAATATTTTGATGCCATGATTTCAGAAACTGACGAGCCACTTTTCACAAGTCCAATCCCTGATAGAATGGTTCGTCTTGTCACAGAAGAATATGCAAAATATGTAGCAAGCCAACACCTATCACCTTTTGGATCAAACAACTTAGTTGCTGCAGCACATATCACTCTTAGAAACGGAACTTTGGTCTGGGTGTGTACGATAGTATCGACAAATGTACTTGCTGAGAACTATATCAAGGGATTCATCGTTGTGGATGCAAATGATCCCCAGACAGTTGAACCCCTTGCAATCACCTCTACGAGCATTCCTGTCGGGGAGGGTCTATTCTGGGACAAGAACATTCAGTTCGGGAACTATTTGAATGACATAACATCAATGTATGAATATGCATATCCAACATGGGATCCCAGTGGAAATTTGGTCTACGTCCAGACACGGACACCACTTGGCTTTGATTTCGTAGAAGCCGCAATCGGACCAATTGTCTATGCAGAGAATGGTTCAGTGTTCGCGTATGATACCATTGCAGATACACCATCGTGGATCACACAAGCTTATGCAGAGGAATGGCTGGAGAGGCAAATAACACGATGGGGAAGTTTCCGAAGAGGTAGTGGATTTGACCTATTTGCTGGAGGATTATTGTGGGTTATTCCACCCTCAAACGACAGGCTCGAGATTACAGAGGATACAAGATATATCTTGAATCCAGACACCGGTCGAATTGAGGCGTTCATAGCAGTCCATCCAGTGAACTCACCAAGTACTCTTGCAGGAGTATTCCGTGCAACACAGAACGAGGTGTACTATCATGACCTAAGTGGATTGGGATATGTTAGTGGTGAGGCTGCAGTCGCCAATGTTGTCGGGGACATAGGTCAACCAGCAAGCGGTTACTACTATGGAGCTATGCCGCTTCTCTATCCAGTCACTATTAATTCCACACTCACAAAGTGGACATGGTACACGCCAATCTATTGGGCTGATACCTACTACGACGAAGATCTTGGAGAGTATATCTCATCCAATATGAGGCTTCATGCACTTGGCTTAGTCGATGCCTCAAATATCGATCGATTCGTTTGGTTGCCCTTGGGAGGAACTACATCTGGTGAGGACCTAGTATACGATGTCAGAAGTGATTATCTAGGCTTGTTTGGGGGTGTCATTGAGGAGGAGCCATCCGATAGCTTCAGCATCACAGCTAATGTTACAGCAAAGACCACATTTGTCCAGAATGGTCAGCAGCACGTTCTACTACAGACGAACAATGCCACCTATGAATTCCTAGAAGGTGCTCAAGCTTGGATGAACACAACAGATTGGTATACACTCCTATTTATCGACGTAGACGATAATTTCACCGCAACGATTCTACAAGTAGGAGATGTCTATCGAATAATCGCTATCGTCAAAAACTAGTGGAAGGAGAGATTTCTCTCCTTCATTCTCCTTTTTTATTCATTTGTGCGAGTACCCATACTCATCCTGGTTTTCATTGAAGCATACTTCACCTTTGCCATGTCTCAAATCTATTCACGTCGAGTTCTGTATTGTATTGCATTGGTATAGATAGCGCATTTGTTTCCAAGTGGGCATTGATCTTCAAACTCGCCATGATCGTGCATACTTTCCAATTATTTTGGAAAGAATTCCTTGTATACCTCGCGCTGGATAAGGAACCGAAGGATTTCTGCGGTTCCGCCACCGATGGTCATTAGGCGTGCATCCCTCAAGAAACGTTCAACTGGATAATCGGTTGTATAACCCATGCCACCTAGTATCTGAAGAGCATCATTTGTAATCTGAATAGCTGCTTCAGTTGTGTATAGTTTCGCAATGGATGCGGCTTTTGTAATCTTCTCGCCACGATCATACATTCTTGCAGCTGTTAGGGTGAGTGCACGACCGGCTTCGAGTTTCATAGCCATATCAGCAATCTTGAAGCTCACACCCTCAAACGCACTGATAGGTCTTCCAAATTGATGACGCTCGGTAGAATACCTCACAGCAATCTCATATGGTGTTCTACCATATCCTATTGCCTCGCCTGCTATTGCAGTCCGCTCGGAATCTAATTCATCCATTAGAATGTGAAAACCCATACCAGGATTACCAAGGAGCATATCACCAGGAACTCTAACATCTTCGAGTTTCAACCAAGACACACGGGCTGATTTCATCCCAAGTAGATCGTGGTCTTGCACAACGCTAAAACCATCACTCTTTGTATCAATAATGAAGGCAGACATTCCATCCTTTGCTTTCAAATTAGGATCTGTGATAGCAAAAGCACACATAAAATCAGCTTGGCTTCCATTCGTTATGAATCGCTTTTCACCATTAAGTATCCAGTCATCACCATCTTTCTCTGCACGGGTCTTCATCCCAGCAGTATCTGAACCGACATCTGGTTCTGTGATCCCAATACATCCAATCTTATCCCCTGCGACAACTGGCTCTAGATACTTCTTCTTTTGCTCAGGAGTTCCAAACCTTGCAACAGGCATTCCATAAAGTGTAGTGGACGCCATTCTAGCCATATCGAGACCGCCATTTGTCGCAGAAATCTCCTCAGCAACTATTATCTCGTAGGATAAGCCTCTGTTTGTTCCGCCCACGGTTTTGTCATGGTGAACGCCCATGTATCCAGATTTGCCAATTTTCCTCAACAATTCCCGAGGGTACGGACCTTTGTCAATCTCATCTGCAATTGGAGCAATTTCCTTATCGCAGAAAGCACGAACTTCTCTACGAAAATTAATCTCATCCTCAGTCCAAAGTGCATTTGATAGATACTCAGCCATTATTGAAACCCGCCTGTTTCGTGGAGCACTTGCTTAAATTAGTAACTGACTTTTGAAAAGGGTATATAAAATCAGGGAAGTAAGCGGAAACGAAACCGCTCCTCTCCATCCAAGGTAATCTCAACTAGAGCTCCTATCTGAGGTTCAAGCCGCTCCTCATTATAACCAAGACACAACACCACAGCGCCTTGATCTAGTTCTACTAATGCCATCTTCAGAGGTGTATCAAATCCATCAGGAGGCAATTGTAGGGTTGTGTGACTGAGGATTGATCCTTTATTATCAATCTCAGATGTTGACATTCTTCCAGCTATTTTGCCACAATATGGGCATACCTCACGTGGAGGCACAATTGTTCGTTTACATTGACCACAGTGAGATGCTTGAATCTTCATCCTCCACATCGAAATATCTGAAGCCAGACTCTTTGAAAAGACTTCCGCCTTTAAAAGTGGGAATCTTCTCGCAAGTTATTTTTCTGGCTCTAAGAATGACTCCAACAGACTGATTATTTCTTTCTTAGAGAGTCTTCTCAATTCTCTTGGACTAGCTGTGCTTTTGATGTCATCAGGAAGCAGCTCCAACAGCACTTTCTTATCAAGCTTCGAGAGATCCTCTAGTCTTAAAGCGACATCAGGCATTTCTGCAGGGATTGAATCAGGTAGGACTTCAGGTAATGGCTCTTCAGCGGGAGTATAGGATTCAAGAAGTGATCGAACCTCTTTCTTAGACATTCTTTTTACATCCTCTTCAGGAAGAGCATCTCGAATTTCTGGGGGTAATCTGTCAAGAAGTTCCTTCTTCGTCAATGATTTGTCTATCACAATCTCTGATTCAGGCAGGATTTCTGGCTCTGAAACAGGCTCAGGTATGACATCGATAGATTCAGCTTCAATAGATTCGATATATTCTTCATCTGAAGGAACTGCCTCATCGATTTGTGGTTCTTGGGCAGAAACGGAGGGTTGAAGATCCAGCTCAGTTGCAATATCTGTTTCTGCCTCAATCACTTCGATTTGACCTTCCTCTGTAGGTAGAACTTCTTCTTGCATTGATTCAGGTACATCAGGCTCCTCAGACAATGCGATGCTGTCTTCAGGGATACTAATGGACTTAGAATCTTCAATAGGCTCAAGCTCAGTTTCTTGAAGAGTAACTTCTGGTTCGTATACATCCATTTCAGAAGAAGCAACAGGTGCGGCAGCCTCTGCTTCAGGTTCAACGACCTCGGCAGCTACAACATCCTCGACCAAAGCACCTTCTTCTGCGGTCTCAGCGAGCAATTCAGTTTCTAAAAGCTCCCTTGCATCAGGTCCAAGTCCATCACTGATAGGCGCGACATCAGTTTCTATGATCTCGGGTTCCGCAGGAGTTGTAATCGTCGGTTCAGGTATTCCAAAATCAGAAACCTCAATTTCTCCAACTCCAATGCTGACCCCTCCTCGTCTTCTTCGTGAGGCGATTAAAGCTACTCCAATAAGAACTATGCCAGCGCCACCACCAATTAACATCAGCGTCATTGTATCTAGAGTGAAACCTGGAACAGCAATCCATTCTACTTCTACACTCAAACTAGCTGGGTCAAAAGCCGATACACCATACAGGCTATCTGTGATGCTTCCGATTGTAAATGCGTAATTGCCAGCGAGAGTCTTCGTGATACTGATGGTCCAATAACCACCTACAGAATTGTAGGTCATGGAAACACTCTCACCTGTGAGAAACACTTCACCATTAGTGAATGGTGTGTCATCAAATTCGTAGGCGAGAGTTGCACGAATCTCAGTAGCTAAACCTGCATCTTGAGAGAGCGATGTTGCTGTAAGTGTGATTGCCTTGATTCTATCCCAGATGATTGTTATATCGCCAACTGATTGAACAAAGTTATTGATTTCTCCCAATGACGCAGAGATTATGCTGTATGTTGTACTTCCCACAGTGCTCTGCGTAACCGATGCAACAAATAATCCACCGGACGGGATACAGGAGATATCACCTGTCATACTGACTGAGATGCCAGTAGGGATGATTATACCAGCGGTTTCAAGTCTAGCACCCCATTGAATATCTACGGATTCACCTACACCCACTCTGCCATCATCAGATGATACTGAGTAGAATTCAATTCTATCCCAATACACAGTGACCTCATTCGAATCCATATTATATTCACTAATACCGTGGTCTGTGGCATTACAAAGCGTAAGATCGTCAAATGTAATAGCAATGTATGAACCAAGAGTGACATAGGTTTCCCAAATGCCAGATCCGACGTGAGTCAAAGAATAACCTGCTATGTTGAATTCACCCGCGACGACAGGCGAATCATCGTACTCAAAGTGAATCTCAACAGATATTCTAACATTATCGCCAGGATCATGATACAGCTCATCAGCGAGTACTGAAACAATCAGTACCCTGTCCCAGATGCAGTAAGTGATATCATTGGAGAGAATGGCTGTTATGTTGAATGCATCAAAAGTCGCTGAAAGAACCGTGTACCATTGTATTTGAGGCGAAGTGTACACGAAATTGGTATTGTTTAAAGTAAGGACACCATCAAACGGAGTGTTGTCGAATGCATAGGTGGCACTGACAACTATACCAGTGGCATTTGCACCTACATTGACATGTGCGTCAGTAGGATCAGTTATGATAATATTTAGAGCGTCCCAAATCACCTGTTGAACAGAGGTTGATTCAAACCACTCTGTCAGACCATAAGTCGATTCACTTGCAGATGCTACATCAAACCAAGCCACGGAAGGACTGGTTGAAGTTTCTTGCCATCTCCAATATAGACCTAAAGCATCCCAGACCAGAGTTCTGGAACCATTGAGGTCTAGTATCAATCCACTCTGGATTGTAAAATCATCATACTCATACCTGGCTCTCCACCAGACTTCACAGTAGGAGTTGATATCGATTCGACCATCGACAACACCAGCCTCATAGATCTCTATCCTATCAGTGATGAACGTAGCAATCAAGCTTGTCGTGTAGTATAGGTCAGTTCCTCCAGATCCACTTCCCTGAACAACAATCTTGAATGTGTAATTGTTTAATCCAATTGTTGCAGGAGAGCCAATGCTTGAAATACTGAAACTTCCAGCAGATAGGTCTCCACTCCATGTTTCAACACCATCTCGTATTATCCAAACATCTGTTTCGTTTGCTAGAGGACTGTGGCTTGATCCATAGTATGTTACAGAACCAGATCCAATGAGATCTGCAGTATTGATGTTTCCACGGTCATCAGAGAGACTTGGTGAGGTGGAGTAATCAAGCCTGGTTTCAAAGTTCCAATTAGTTTCATAGTAGTTTGACGCAGAATCAATTCCATCACTGACGAATTGAAGTATGTCAGTGTCTATCAAGACATCATGATTCCAACCAATTTTGATGTACCAAGTGATTGTCAGTGTATTACCTGCACCAGTCGCATAGGACATGACATCAGCAATTACTATTGAGCTACCAGATTCGAGCGAGAATGTATCTGTGGCAGTAGTGTATCTAATAGTCCAATATGGGGTGATTTGGTCATCAGAATAGAGGGTTAATTCGACATAGCTTATGTCAGTGTATCCATCAAGATCACTCACTGAAGTTGTGATAATGTAGAAACGATACCGTGCGTAGAGATAGTTTGTGTCGTCGCCATTTGTCAACACAGGACTTGAATCGTTGACTGGAATCTCGTTTGGAGCTACAGACCATGTAACCTGTTGTGTGGTAGTGGTGAACGCAGTGATATCATATGTAGACTCACTTGACACCAGACTCGCATTGTAGAAATATGTCACGTCGGTATTTGTATCAACAAATTGTGAAACGTTTCCATCAACAAATGAGTGCCACCAAGTTCCATTCCGATCGATTACAAGCTGATAGGTTGTGCAAACTGCACTATTATACTCAAATGTAACTGATAGAGTGAAGTTTGCTTGATGACCATTTACCGATGATGCATCATCGACTCCAATGACAATGACTAGTCTGTCCCAGATGACATTCTGCGACTGAGTATTCTGGTCCACAACAGTGAGCCCATGGATATTACCACTTCCTGCAACTAGGTTGTACGTGTTCATAACGACTATGGATTCAGAGTCAGAGAATCTCCAGAGACCTGCACCTTGATGAGATGCGGAGATTCCGTTCACTGTAATTGTACCATCAGTAACGGGAGAGTCATCATAGTCGTAGTAGAGAATCACATCAATATCAACACTGTCACCAATATTGACATGATTATCACTCACAGAGTATGACTGGACTTGTATTCTATCCCAGATGACACTTACATTATTGCCTGAGAGATTTAATGAAGTAATACCAAAGTTGGATTCGGAGCTTGAGTTCACATAGTAGATCCAAGATCCTACTGAAGCTTGACTAACTATCAATTCAAATCGTCCATCGCTAAAGTCCCAGTTCATTGAAGATCCAGCTAGAGTCACTGTGTCTCCTGAGCCTAGGAACGAGCTGTCATAAGCAAGCCATAATGTGACTCTTATCTCAACATAGGCTCCAACATCGACCCTTGTGGCATTAGCCAAAGTTGTTTGAACGACAATCTGATCCCAGATGACATCCTGAGTCATAGCATTCTGGTTAACCTGGGTAAGTCCGTGAATGCCACCGGAATAGGCAACAGTATCGTAAGTGAACAATTGTACAGATGATTTTGTGTCAGTAAATCTCCAAGTCCCACTTCCTTGATGTGTAGCTGCAATTCCGTTTATTGTAACTGATCCGTTAATGACTGGGCTAGAATCGTACTCGTATAAGAGTTCTACATCAATTGTGGCAGCGTCATTGATATCTATTCGTGGATCCAAAGCCGCATATGATTGAACAGCAATCTGATCAGTTATGTATGTTGATTGTGTTGTGCTGCTGAGAAGATCAGTTCCTCCACTTCCAGCGGCCTCAATAACAGCTTTAATTGTCAAAGTGTCTTGACCGACTTCATCATCAGCGTAGACTGTCAGACTAAACTGTCCAGAGGTGAGTGAAAGGTCACTCCATGGGCCAATAGATGTTCCATACTCTGAACTTGACACCCAGACATCGGTTTCATTAGCAAGGGGATAGTTGTCGACAGAACCTAGGAAGATGAGTGTTCCTGAAACAGTAAAAGCTCCATCAAGAGGACCACGATTTTCTGTTCCTGAACCGTCGTCAATTGTTAGACCAGTAATCTCTAGACGGGTTTCAACATCCCAATCTGATTCATAGAAGTCCTCATCTCCGATTTTTCCATCATGGACATATTGTTTCATGTCCACATCGGTCAGATCTAAATGATCCCAACCAATTTTGATGTACCAAGTAACATCCAAATCATTTCCAAAGCCAACTGCAAATGATGAGGTGCTTAGAGTGATGTAAGTACCGCCCAACTCAACTGTGAATATGTCACCTGAAACAGTATATCTAACCGTCCAGACAGGAGTTGTTCTAGAGTTGTCATAGAGTGTCAATTCTATGTAGTCGATATCGTTGTATCCATCTGCATCTGATACACTGCTAGTGATGATATAGTAATTATAACGAGCATACAAGTTGTCAGTATCATCAGGATTTGATAAATTAGGTGCAGAATCGTTTACTGGAGCAGAGTTGGGCGCTGCAGACCATACAACCTGCTGACTGTTCGTTGAGAAAGAGAGCACACCATATGTGGATTCTGATGTCACTACAAATACGGTGTAGGTGTAAGAGTCGTCAATGTTTGCATCAACAAATGATGATTTGTTTGTATCAGTAAATGAGTACCACCAGGTCCCATTCCTATGAATAGCAATCTGGTAGGATGTGCATACAGTATCATCGTAGTCAAAGAGGACTGCAAGAGTGAAGTTTGCTTGGACTCCATTAAGTGGAGTAGAATCATCAACACCAATCATGATAACGAGTTGGTCCCAAATCATGTAGGTTTCATCATTCGAACTTATCGTGGTTATTCCGAAACCATCTCCAGAAACACTGAGAACTGTATAACCCCACTTGACAGCTGTTCCATCTCCATCAAAGTCAGTGTTGTTTAAAGTGAATGTGCCATCAAACACCGATCCATCATAATCATAGATGGCTGACACAATGATACCTGAAGCATTGGCATTGATGCTTTGTCTGTTGTCTGTGGGTCCAGTGATGGTTATAGTAATTGAGTCCCAGATCATGAAGGTCTCATCGTTCGAACTTATGGTCGTAATACCGTAGGAGTCTCCAGAAACACTGAGCACTGTGTAACCCCACTTGACAGCTGTTCCATCTCCATCAAAATCAGTATTATTCAGAGTAAAGGTGCCATCAAATTCCGCTCCATCATAATCATAAACTGCGGATACAATTATTCCAGATGCATTAACGTTTAGATTTTGCCTATTGTCTGTGGGTCCAACGATGGAGATTGTAATTGAGTCCCAGATCATGAAAGTTTCATCATTCGAACTTATCGTGGTTATTCCGAAACCATCTCCAGAAACACTGAGGACCGTATAGCCCCACTTGACAGCTGTTCCATCTCCATCAAAGTCAGTGTTGTTTAAGGTGAAAGATCCATCAAACACTGACCCATCATAATCATAAACTGCGGATACAATGATGCCTGAAGCATTGGTATTTAGATTCTGTCTGTTATCTGTTGGTCCAGTGATGATTATAGTAATTGAGTCCCAGATCATGAAGGTTTCGTCATTGGAACTTATGGTAGTTATGCCATAGGAGTCACCTGAAATGCTGAGAACTGTGTAGCCCCACTTGACAGCTGTGCCATCACCATCATAATCTGTATTGTTTAAAGTGAAGGTGCCGTCAAAGGGTGTACTATCATAATCATAGACTGCTGTCACTATAATGCCTGAGGCATTTGCATTCAGGTTCTGTCTATTGTCTGTGGGTCCAGTGATAGTGATAGTCACTGAATCCCAAATCATGAAGGTCTCATCATTGGAGCTTATTGTGGTTATACCGAAACCATCACCTGAGACGCTGAGGATTGTATAGCCCCACTTGACAGCTGTCCCATCTCCATCAAAGTCAGTATTGTTCAGAGTAAAGGTGCCATCAAAGGTTGCACCATCATAGTCATAGACTGCTGATATTATGATTCCAGATGCGTTAGCATTCAGGTTCTGTCTGTTATCTGTGGGTCCAGTGATGGTGATTGTAATTGAGTCCCAGATCATGAAGGTCTCATCGTTCGAACTTATGGTCGTTATACCGAAACCATCACCTGAAACGCTGAGGACTGTGTAGCCCCACTTGACAGCTGTCCCATCTCCATCAAAGTCAGTATTGTTCAGAGTAAAGGTGCCATCAAAGGTTGCACCATCATAGTCATAGACTGCGGATACAATTATTCCAGATGCGTTTGCATTCAGGTTCTGTCTGTTATCTGTAGGACCAGCAATTGTAATAGTAATTGAGTCCCAGATCATGAATGTCTCATCGTTCGAACTTATCGTCGTTATATCGAATGAGTCTCCAAAAACACTGAGAACAGTGTAGCCCCATTTTACAGCTGTGCCATCCCCATCAAAGTCTGTGTTGTTTAGAATAAACGTGCCATCAAAAACTGTGCCGTCATAGTCATAAATTGCGGATACAATTATTCCAGATGCGTTTGCATTCAGGTTCTGTCTGTTGTCTGTAGGTCCAGTAATGGTAATGGTCACTGAGTCCCAGATCATGAATGTCTCATCGTTCAAACTTATTGTGGTTATTCCATAAGAGTCTCCAGAAACGCTGAGAACTGTGTAACCCCACTTGACAGCTGTTCCATCTCCATCAAAGTCAGTATTGTTTAGAGTAAAGATACCATCAAACGCTACACCATCATAGTCATAGACAGCTGATACAATGATTCCAGATGCGTTAGCGTTGAGGTTCTGCCTGTTGTCGGTAGGACCAACAATGGTGATTGTAATTGAGTCCCAGATCATAAAGGTCTCATCGTTCGAACTTATTGTGGTTATTCCAAAACTGTCTCCGGAAACACTGAGAACAGTGTAGCCCCACTTGACAGCTGTTCCATCTCCGTCAAAGTCTGTGTTATTTAGAGTGAAAGTTCCATCAAACGCTGCACCATCATAGTCATAGGCTGCTGATATTATGATTCCAGATGCGTTTGCATTCAGGTTTTGTCTGTTGTCTGTAGGTCCAGTGATGGTAATGGTCACTGAGTCCCAGATCATGAATGTCTCATCGTTTGAACTTATGGTCGTTATACCATAGGAGTCTCCGGAAACGCTGAGAACTGTGTAACCCCATTTGACAGCTGTGCCATCTCCATCGAAGTCTGTGTTGTTCAAGATAAATGATCCCTCAAAAGATGTACCATCATAATCATAGACTGCTGTCACTACAATACCTGAAGCATTAGCGTTAAGGTTCTGTCTGTTGTTGGTAGGACCAGCGATTGTAATAGTAATTGAGTCCCAGATCATAAAGGTCTCATCGTTCGAACTTATGGTCGTTATACCATAGGAGTCTCCGGAAACGCTGAGAACTGTGTAACCCCATTTGACAGCTGTGCCATCTCCGTCAAAGTCTGTATTGTTTAGAATGAATGATCCGTCAAAAGATGTACCATCATAATCATAGACTGCTGTCACTACAATACCTGAAGCATTAGCGTTAAGGTTCTGTCTATTATCTGTGGGTCCAGTAAAGGTGATTGTAATTGAGTCCCAGATCATGAAAGTTTCATCATTCGAGCTTATTGTGGTTATACCGAAACTATCTCCAGAAACACTGAGAACTGTATAGCCCCACTTGACAGCTGTCCCATCTCCATCAAAGTCTGTATTGTTAAGGGCGAAAGTACCATCAAACACTACGCCATCATAGTCATAGACAGCTGATACAATGATTCCAGATGCGTTAGCGTTCAGGTTCTGCCTGTTGTCAGTGGGTCCAGTAAAGGTGATTGCAATTGAGTCCCAGATCATGAAAGTTTCATCATTCGAACTTATTGTGGTTATACCGAAACTATCTCCAGAAACACTGAGAACTGTATAGCCCCACTTGACAGCTGTCCCATCTCCATCAAAGTCAGTGTTGTTTAAAGTGAATATGCCATCAAACACGGCTCCATCGTAGTCATAGACTGCTGATACTATGATACCTGAAGCATTGGCATTCAAGTTCTGCCGGTTGTCTGTTGGACCAACAATTGCTATTGTCAGAGAGTCCCATATATGGTATGTATAATCATTAGTACTAATCACAGTGATTCCATGTGTTCCACCACCAATCGAGGAAACTGTGTAGTACCATCTGACAGCAGTTCCATCTCCATCAAAGTCTGTGTTGTTTAGGGTGTAAGTTCCATCAAATGCTGTACCATCATAATCATAGACTCCACTAACGATAATACCTGTGGCGTTTGCATTCAGGTTCTGTCTGTTGTCTGTGGGTCCAGTGATTGTGATAGTTACTGAGTCCCAAATGCAATAAGTGGCATCATTTATGCCAATAAGTGCCACACCATGAGTCCCTCCAGAAGCTGAAGAAACTGTGTAACCTCGTTTTCCTATATCTCCATAATCAAAGGTTGTATCATTAAGAGTTAGCAATCCATCAAAAGAGGAATCATCGTAATCATAGATTGCAGAAACGATAATGCCTGTTGCGTTCGCCCCAATATTGATTCTCTGATCTGTTGGATCAGTTATGGTGATAATTAGTCTGTCTGCAATGTAGGTATCAGTAGCACTGGCTGCATGATAAAGATCAGTACCACCTGAGCCTGCACCTTCTTCAACCACTTTAACTGTGTAGGTGTCCTCACCGATGACATCATCAGCATAACAAGTTACATCGAATACACCAGAAGTGAGATCTGTGTCACTCCATGGACCTATATTGGTGCCATATTCAGATGTAGACACCCAGATGTCTACTGCTGTGGAAGAAGGATAAGCGTTTGTGGACGTATAATAGATGACCGTTCCAGTTAGTGAAAATGAACTGTCAAGATTGCCTCTATCTCCAGTGCCAGAGCCATCATCTACACTAAAAGGTCCTGTATAGTCCAGACGTGTTTCCACATCCCAAGTGATAGAAGGACTACCATATGAGTCAGCGTCATTCAAATTTTGAGTGTCGACCACATAGCATTTAGCTACTAAGTCTGAAGAATCAGGGAAGTCCCAATCAACTGTGAAATAGAAAGTTGCATCTATATCATTACCACTTTCTATCGCAGTTGAACTTACTGCGTTTAGAGAAACAACCGTTCCAATATCATAAACCTCGGTGAAGGCGTTTGTATCCTCATCATATCTAAATCTACAATACTCTGTTGTTCCACTAGTATCCCAAAGTCCTATTTCCAGATAGTCAATGTCACCAAATCCATTCTGGTCTGAAACATGTGATGTCACTTGATATTCTTGATATTGGGCATACATATTATCTGTATCAGAGGGATTATCGAGAGTGGGTGCTTGATCATTTACTGGTGCATAACTGACAGTCCAAGAATGAATGAGTACAGTATCTACTTCCCATGTGCTCTGGGTTGTATCCCCAGTTTCAGTACCTCCTAGAAAACGAATCTCCAAGGCACTGCTTGTGAGATAACTGCTGACACTTACATTGTTCCACTGATCAGGTGTAAGATCTGGAAGGATAGTGGACCAGGTACCATTCCAGACATCTATCTTGATGTCCTCAGAGGGCCATCCACCTCCCGTGACGGGATAGATACAGAGCTCTTCATTTTGTTCGTCAAAATCAGCTGTGGTCCATCCAACTTCCAAATCCAATTCATAGTTGGCAGAACCTACGGTCCACACATGGAGGAGAACTCCTTCAACTTGCCAGGTATCTTGAGCTGTTGAGTCGTCACTTGTGTCTGTGAATCGAATCTCAAAGGTGGAACTAGTCAAATATGAGGTCACAGATACATTATTCCATCCTGTTGCGATGTCAGAAATCACGTTCTGCCACACTGAGCCATCCCAAACATCAACTCTCAGTGCTTCGGTGCCTTGTGTACCACCATAAATGCAGACATATTCATTGGTTTCATCGTAATCAGCACCTGTCCATCCGACCTCAAGGTCGAGATCGTAGTTATTAGTGCCAGCTTGATAGACGTTTAGATAAGCCGCATCTACCCAGTTATTGACTGGAGCACCGAGTCCTTTTTGCATGGTGAACCTAATACGACATGCATTTATCTCTGAAACAGAATCTAGACCTGATATTGCACCACTGTTATACCAAGCACCAGTTGGGTCTACAAAAGTGCCGCTAGCGTCTGCCGTTCCTTCACCAGTCCAATCTAACTCCCAAAAGATATCATCATCATCAGATTGTCCACAGTACACATAAAGAATGACTGTAAAGACCCCAGCCGTTCCACTTGTGGCAGCAAAATCATACCATCCAGAAACAGCACCATTTGAGGCTGTGGAGATATAACTTGTAGGATAGTTCTGTGTATCCAAATATGGCGATATTCCTGTTTGAATCCAAGTTACAGGTGTTGGAGCTGTGTCAATATACAGGTTTTCATCAATTGTAGGAGTACCTGTATTTGCCTCTGTAAGGGTATCGAAGGTTGAATCTATATCCTGCATCTCAGCAAAATCACTGTGAGTACCCACATCTACAGGAGCATGAAGATTAGATTGCTGATCAACATAATCTTCGAGGTTATAGCCCGCAGAACCAGTATCGGATTCTCTCATCTGATTGTAGTTTGAACCGAAGTCTTGAAGGTCTGAGAAGACATTGTGAGTGCCGATATCAGAAGGACTATGAAAGTCAGACAAGGTGTCAATGAAATCCTCAAAATTGTCGCCAATTCCTGAAGGCACATTTTCTGAGGAATTTGGATACAAGAGTGAACTAGTCAAGGAATCGTCATAATTAGTTGATGGAATAAATAAGCTGAATCCCATGAGAGATACAAAGAGAGATAGTAGAAGCACCTTTCTATTCATATTCTGGACTCCTTCATACTGTCGACTGTTACATTGCATTGCATGACTTCAAGTCAGATTTGTTCTGGACTGCGCAGCAAGCTCACTATCGAGCCGTACAGGTGAGTATGCAACTTTACAATCAAATAAGAGAATCTTGGATGAATTGGATTGAAAGATTGTCAAAATAGAACCAAGTAGGTAGATAGAGCAGTCTGGGTTATCTTCTTTGGAATATACCAACGACAATATTATTCCCAAATCCTCCGATATTGTGCGTAAGCCCAATATTGGGAACATCTACTTGGAGACCTTTGGGTGCTTCACTCCGCAGTTGCATGACAATATCGCGAATCTGAGCAACTCCTGTGGCTCCAGTTGGATGGCCTCGAGCCTTGATACCTCCGGTAGTATTTACTGGCATACTCCCTGAAACCTCTGTAAGTCCCTCCCTCACAGCTTTTATCGCCTCTCCTCGATTAACTAATCCAATGTCTTCCATGTTCACTAGTTCGAGTATAGAGAATGCATCATGAACTTCGCATACATCAATGTCTTGAGGACCGACCCGGGCCATCTTGAAGGCCTTTTCTGCAGCCACGACAGTTGCATTCATAGAGGTGAGTGAAAGTCGATGCTGGACTGCGAGATAGTCAGTTCCATGGCCGATTCCGAGCACCCGTATTGCTCTATCTGCAAGACCATGCTCCTTCACAGCTCTATCGGATGCCACAACCACAGCAGATGCGCCATCACTCGTTGGGCAGCAATCGTATAATGTAAGCGGATCTGCGACTGTCCTTGCTGTGTTCACCTGTTCAATGGTAATCTCTTTTTGAAAGTGAGCAAGGGGATTCTTCGCACCATTTCGATGAGCCTTTACAGGCACTAGAGAGAGTTCATCCCGGGTCAGTCCATAATCATGCATGTACCGACGAGCAATCATAGCAGCAAGTGCTGTAGGTGTCGCACCATATCGGGACTCGTTCTCAAAGGACATCATCTTCGCAAGAATTCTTGATGCTGTCCCTCTATCAACCTCTGACATCTTCTCAACACCAATGACAAGAACAAGGTCCGCCATCCCAGCAGCCACGACTGTAAACGCAGCCTCAAATGCACTTGAACCTGAGGAGGGGCCAGTTTCCACTCGCGTAGCTCCTGCAGGAACTAATCCAAGCACATCAACAAGTACGGTAGAGAGATGACCTCTACTCACGAACTCATCAGGATTCTGAGTACCCACGAACAGATGGTCAAATTGGGCCCCAATTGTTGAAGAATCCTCCATCGCCTCAAATACGGCGTTCTTGGCTAGTTCAAGGATTGAATCATCAAGTATGCCAAACTTCGTCATCCCAACACCGATGATGTTGACTGGCTCCAAAGTCAAACACCCTCACTCAATGAGAACTAGAACATCTGTGGGGTTAACCATGGTTCCCACTTCGACATTCACTTCCTTCACAGTACCTTTGATATCAGTTTTCAACTCATTGAACATCTTCATTGCCTCAAGTATACAGACAGTCTGACCTGCTTTGACCGTATCACCAATCTTCACGCGTACTTCTGTGATCTTGCCAGGCATAGGAGGATAGATACCACCAAGGACTCTCGGTCCAGTCTGAGAAGATGAAGAAGACTTCTTTGCTATTTCCTGTTTTTTAACTCGTTCCCATTCAATTTCATGCTCTTGACCATTTATCTCCAGCACAACTGCTTTCCCCGCCCGTTTTAGTACTTTCACTGAATAATCAGAAGTTGTATCATTGACAATCCACGATCCATCTTCAGCTGGAGTTGGTTTCATGGTAAAACTCTGGTCTGCAACCTTCACGACCAGCAAGCCGCCCTCATCGAGCTTCCTTACCTCTACTTCGAACGGTTTCTCATCAAGTGTTATCTTGTATTCTGGACTCATTAAAGTCCCTCCTGGTTGCGTCCCCTCATGACGTCTTTCCTACCAGCGGATCCCCAGGATGTAGTTGACTGTTCCCATTTTCCTGCTCCATACTCAATTGTTCGCGTAGCAATGAGGTCACTACGACCTGTGTCAGTCCAAACCTCGCCACGAACTGCTGCAGTTCCAATCCCACCTAAGCTCATCCCATTCATGTGGAGAATAGCAGCAGCAATTGCAACTTCCAGCTCAGCTGTCATCTGACCTGTGATTCTCTTTTGAGCCCTGCGCTTCAAGAAGTCTATTGCATATTGTGGGAAAAGAGCATAGGAGACCTCATCACGTGGAATATGTGGAATATCCTTGAGAGCTTCTCGTGCTGCGGGGAGCTCAGGTTCAAGGAGATCGGCGGGTCGGCATTCAAGTGTCTTCTCATCTCCAATGGCTAATTTCTTGACTTTAGGATCTATCTCTGCGGGAGGGCGTCCATAATAACCACGGATATACTGCTTGACTTCTGTTGGAATCATACTGTATCTTTTTCCAGTCACAACATTGAGCGTCGCCTGTGTCCCAACAATTTGACTAGATGGTGTCACAAGCGGAGGATACCCAAGTTCAGCTCGGACTCGAGGTACTTCAGCTAGAACTTCATCATATTTGTCTAATGCACCTTGCTCTCGGAGTTGATTATCAAGATTCGAAAGCATCCCACCAGGAATTTGAAACTCGAGAACTTGTGGATTGACTCCTTGAAGACTACCTTCGTACTGTGTATATTTTCTCCGAATCTTACGGAAATAATCTGCAATCTCAGAGAGTTGATTAATACTCAGACCAGTGTCCCGAGGTGTTCCCTTGAGTGCCTCAACAATGGACTCTGTGGCTGGCTGGGAGGTGGCCATTGATAATGCAGATATTGCGCAATCTACAACATCAACTCCTGCATCTGCTGCCTTGAGATATGCCATTGCTGCCATCCCGCTCGTGTAGTGAGAGTGAAGCTGGACAGGAACATCAATCTCTTCCTTGATACCGACTACGAGGTCATATGCGGCCTTGGGTGAGATGAGCCCAGCCATGTCTTTGATACAGATTGAATCTGCACCTTTTTCGTAGAGTTCCTTGGCCATGGCTACAAACTTGTCATTTGTGTGAAAAGGACTCAACGTGTAACTAATGGCAGCTTGAACATGACTACCCTCACGCTTCACAAAGTTCATGGCTGCCTCCATATTACGAACATCATTGAGGGCATCAAAGATTCTGAAGATATCGATGCCAACCTTTACTGCTTCAACGATGAAAGCCTCTAAGACATCATCAGGAAAGTGTCTATACCCCACTAAATTGCTACCTCTCAACAACATCTGGAATTTTGTCTTGGGCATGGCTTCCTTAAGCATCTCAACGCGTTCCCAAGGATCCTCATCCAGAAAGCGCATCATCGAGTCAAACGTGGCTCCGCCCCACATCTCAAGCGAGTGATAGCCAACTTTGTCAATCTTCTCACAGATTGGAAGCATGTCCTCTGTGCGCATTCTAGTGGCTATAAGGGACTGATGAGCGTCTCTTAGTGTTGTGTCGGTAATCAGGAGTTTCGTCATCGTTAAGCGTGCTAAAGAAGATGGGATGAGTATTTAGTCGTTCTGTTGTAGAAGTTCTCTAGCAATAGCTAGAGCAGTAAGGCTCTGTGGGACCCACTTCTAATGAATCTCCCATTTCTTTGAGTTGAAGGGACTCACATGCAAAATAAGATTGCAGACGAGTTAGATGCAAATCAATATGTGTCTTTTACACACCTCCCGTCTGGATTGTTGGCTTGATGAATCTTGGGTTCATCAAGCCAAAACGAAACTAGTTCTATTCTTGAGTTATGCTAGCACCAATGATACCAGGGATAAAGAGAAGGAAGAATGCTATTCCAAGATCAATTGCCATTGTTTGAATCTCAGATAACAAAGCACTGAAATCAAAGGCACCGCCTGCCATACTTAGCAAGAAGTAGCATAGGAATAAGATTATGATAACAAGTATGGAAACTGGGAGCATCTTCACACGATTCTTGGAAACTAAACCTGATACAAACCCAGCAACAACCAATGTTATGAGAGGGAGATATAATGAGTGAAGTGCCAGTGAATATGGTTTCAGCAACAACTCGAAGATCATAGATAATTGAATCATCATATTAGGGATGATTCCACCTATGAGTACAGCTGCAAGGGTAATAACGTCCATATACAACTGGAGTGCCGCAAGTAAGACTACAATTATAATTGCCACAACTAATGCGATTATTGTTCTTTTCAATAGAGATGTCACATCCTTCAATTTGGAACCTGTTAAGGCATCATTGAGCGCAAAGAAGAGTCTTATATTTCTTGGTTATGTAGTAATATGCCGCTTACTAACGAACAGGGCAGATATGTTTCAACTCTGTGAAACATGAGTTGACTCTCACAGATTGTGTGAGTTGATTCCCAATCTGAAAAAGAGAATCTATATTTTTTTACCGATCGGACATACGTCCATGCATCTCGTACATTCGATGTAACTGTTTGGAGTAGGTCTCTGGAAGAGTCTTTGTTCTTCTTTTCTTACAAACTCAGGAACATCCGTTGAACCTGGACACTCAGCTGAGTACACCATGCAGTGAGTGATATTCAATCTATAGGGCTCAATTGCGTTGGTTGGACAGACTTTGACGCATTTATCACAGTCTCCACACAGATCGCGCTCAAATGGTGAGTCGATATCAAGGATTGCATCTGTTAGGATTGCTATCAGCTTAATTCTTGGACCAAAAACTGGCGATATCAAGAGAGTGTTCTTCCCCTGAGAGCCTACTCCGCACTTGACTGCAGCAGTCTTGAGCGGAATATTTACTGACCATTTAGCATCAAACCCTCTTCGATGTAAGAAATCAACAATGCCCCATGCTTTGTTTTTCATGATCTCATCAGAGAAGTAGTGGCTCTCATAATGTGATTCATCTTTGCAATCCTTCGGAGGTTCAACATTCAAGTTAAACGTCTTATCCCATGAGTGCCATGCCAGTAATATGACTGACTTCACCGTCTGCAATTCTTCCTCAAGATTGTTTAGTCTACGAATCTTCCCAACCCAGCCATATGGCAAATCACGGAGCATCTCTGGTTTCGTGATTCCAATAGAGACAAAGCCCGTTTCCATAGCCATGTCTTTCAATTCATTAGACAATGTTGACATGTTGATTCATGGATTGAGATGGTATTTGACTCTTCAGCCGACATATGATGGTAGTAAATTTTTCTGGACATTTCGCCAACGTGCTGGATCTGTCAAAACTTCTTAATCAGATAGTACTCCTTCACTCCGTTTGGATAGGCATCTGACACTCCATATGCACTATATCCGTGTTTGTGGAAAAATTCAAGATTCTGAAATGTGAAGCATGCTGTCTGAACGGCAATGCAGTTATTGTCTCTTGCAAGTGCTTCTGCCTTCATCAAGAGACCCGTCCCATAGCCTTGACTATGATATCTCTCATCGACCCAGAATTCTTCAATATTCATGGTCCCGAGAGTGGTATATCCTAATATGCCGCCAATTACTTGCCCGTGGTCATTCTTAATGATCGATTTGATTTCAAGCTCTCGATTTTCCCTCCGTAGTTCTCCAACCTGCTCATCCACATGCTTTCCCATTCCTGCATGTACGATTTTCTGAGATTCTTCCGTCGAATCTTCATAGATACCAAACCGAGAAGGGATTTTCTTCTTCAATGAATTATAATCAATCGTATCAAGACGTTTCATAAGGATGTATTCCCTAATTCCATTCACATATCCTTCATAGGTAGCTATCATTTTGTAGCCTATTGCCTGATAGAAGTCAGGAGCTTGCCACGAGAATGTATATGTCTGAGATGCCAGACATCCATTTCTTTTCGCTATTCTTTCTGCTTCTAGAACAAGGTCTTTCCCATAGCCCAACCCTTTGTACCTGTCATCAACCCAGAGAACATCGAGGTACTGGGTCCAGTAAACCATGCTTGTCATAACTCCACCTACAATCCTACCTTCATGGTCTTTGAGTACAACACTAATCCAGTATTTGGGACTGTTGAATTCTCCATCTGTCTGCTTGAGATTATATGATTCAAATCCCTTTTGGAACTCGATCACATCCTCTTCTGATGGATTTGTTATGATTGAAAATCTACCAAGGTCTGATTTTCGGGTCATTTGAAAGCATCTCTGTTAGAATATACGTGCCATCAGAATTTGCTCACTTAACAGCTATGGAAAAGGCCATTTTTCTAATTTCCGAAGAATCCCGAGAATAAAGGTAGAAGAGATAGGATGATACCGATAACTATAGGCAGAAAATTTCCTGTCGATCTCAGAGGCGATAATTCATTACTAGGATTGAAGGTATGAAACTTTATACGGATTGGAGAGCAGTTACTTCTGAGGTAAGTATGTGGGATTTCGTGATTTCTTACGAATATGGCATGCAGACCGTGTTATTTCGGAAATCAAATGCCCCTTCTGCAAAAAATCTATCGCCAATAATGAAATTGAACAATCAGGTTCACTGATTATCTGTCCTAATTGTAAGAGGAAATTTAGATCTGGCAGTACCTAAAAACATGTGGAATTAGAATTTTCATAATGTAGTGGAAGCAAGATCATCTCACAGCTGTTTTTAGAAATCTCCGTTACTAGAAGAGTACGATTCATTCCCTTAATAGTCGGTAAGCCCTAAAATCTCAATGGTTTTTGCCCACAGTTGTTTTTGAAGACTTTCGTCATTAGAGATTTCTGTAGTGGTCACTACTTGCTTCTTTGAGAAGCACTTTCCAGATAGTCCCTCTACATCTGACGATACTGCAACATACACTGATGTCTCAGCGCCTTCCTTCGGGCTCAATTGAAAGGGCTTCATCATCCCAAACATGAGACCCTGCATACGGCTGCCACTATTCTTTCCTAGATTTGTTGCCACAAATCCAGGGAGGACTGCATTAACTGCTACACCAGTTCCTTCTAGATTTCGAGCAAGAGTATAAGTATGCATCAATAGGAGCAATTTGGCATTTCTATAGACTTTCTGAGAACTGTATTTTCTCTTACTCTGGAGATCGTCTAAAACAAAATCACCGGATTTGTACAATCCAGAACAGAGATTGATTACCCGTGATGGCGCACTGGATTTGAGCAGGGGTAGAAGGCGTCTCGTCAAAAGGAAGGGACCGAGATAATTAACTGCAAACGTGCGTTCAAAACCATCTTCCGTCATTTGACGTCTACTAAAGACTGCACCTGCATTGTTCACGAGCACATGTAGAGAATTATGGTTGCTCTTGAACTCCGATACAAACCTTTCAATTGATGCTTTAGATGCAACATCACATTGCATCAGTTCAATTTGCAATTCTTTAGTTTCATGATGAAAGGAATCAAGCGCTGCTCGTCCACGCTCAAGATTGCGTACTGCCATAATCACACTTGCACCCATCTCTGCCAAGGCAAGAGCAGTTTCTTTGCCTATTCCAGAATTACTACCGGTTATAATGCAGATCTTACCATCCATGTTTGCCATAGAACTCACACATTCATCTTCGCAACTAACATGATTGCTCTACAACCATTTGATCGATATGTAAAACACTATCGGTCAAACAAGAAATGATGTTTGGACAATTAACGTCAATCTTAATGGACAAGTAGATTCCATTCTTGAATACTGAGTATTGTGCTAGATTTCATCCGAAACAGTAAAATATGCGACATAATGGCGTGTGTGTCGATGTGTTCAATCAAACATATCGTTGGTGATAAAATATGCGCAGAGAATCACGGATAATTGCCACGATAGCAGTGATTGCAGTCATCTTGAGTGGAGCGGCGTTCTACCTTTACCTGAGTCAAGTTGAGGGAAAAGAAACACTCACAATCTCGACAACGACGAGCCTCTATGATACAGGTCTGCTCGACTTAATCAAAGATACGTACGAACAGAGAAATCCGAACGTGATTCTTGCATTCATTTCTGCAGGGACTGGAATCGCTATAACTCACGCAAAGAATGGAGACGCAGATATGATTCTAGTACACTCACCTTCTCAGGAATTAGCATTCATGCAAGAGGGGTATGGTGTAAATAGAAAGATATTCGCATACAATTACTTCGCTATTGTCGGGGCATCTGCAGATGTGGTGGGCATAAATCAGACGGATCCTATAGAAGCCCTTCAAGCAATCTACACATACGGACACGCGCATAATACGAGCCTTTGGGTGAGTCGTGATGATCTATCTGGCACGAACTCAAAAGAGATAGCTCTGTGGACTGCGGCAGGTTATAATTACACAGAACTCAAGGATGAGTTTTGGTTCATTTCATCAGGGCTTGGAATGGGTTCCACCCTAAATATAGCAGATGAGCAATCATTGTACACCCTATCAGACATTGGAACATATCTCAAATACAAAGCTGATGGCCTGATAACACTTGAACAGCTCGTTGCAGAAGGTCAAGATCTTCTCAATGTCTACAGTGGTATAGCTGTTAACAGCATAACTGTAACTAGTATAAAATTCGCATTAGCAATGGATTTCATAAAGTGGCTGGTGAATGATACTGCCCAAGCGTTAATTGCAGCCTATGGGGTCGCAGATTATGGCCAAGGATTATTCTTACCGGCGGTAAATATAATCAAGGATCAAGCCCCAGCTCAGATTTTTGAATGGATACGCGACTATTCTTTCTTTGATGAGGGCGGTCAACTATATGAATGCCCTCCAGCATGGCGGTCTGGAGATTTCGGTCTCTACATCTAGAAAAAAAAGTAAGGAGTGATGAAGTAAATGACAGTAGAGAGTGACCTGTTGCAGATAACCCTACAGAGCCTTTTCATATCCGGCTCAGCAGCTCTCTTTGCATCCGTGATTGGCCTTCCCGTTGGTCTAGTCTTGGGACTTAAACGGTTCAGAGGAAGGCATGCAATAATCGGAGTGTTCAACTCATTATTAGGCATTCCAACAGTGGCATTGGGTCTCCTTCTCTACCTTGTTTTCTCGAATGCAGGACCATTGGGATTCCTTCACATGCTCTACACTCCTATTGGAATAATCGTGGGACAGACGATTCTAGTCCTTCCCATAATGATTAGTGTCACCACAGAAACACTATTGGGCGTGGATGAATCCATCCGCAACCTCGCTCTTACTATGGGCGCTGATGAGCAGGCTGCTGCTTTCTCAGTAGTCCGTGAGTCAGTTGGCGGATTACTCTTAGCTATATCTGCGAGTTTTAGCAGAGCAATTGCTGAGCTTGGAGTGGCACTGATGATTGGTGGAAATATCAGGGGAATCACAAGAGTACTAACAACATCCATTGCTCTTGAAACGACAAGGGGTGAAATAGCCCTTGGGCTGGGTTTGACAGTGATTCTGATCGTGCTTATTCTCATTGTCAATGCTGGCTTGAATATATTGAAGCGACGGGTTCAGTGGTGGCTATGGGAATAGTTGAACTTCGAGATGTCACAGTAGAATTCGGAACTGTAAAAGCTCTGGATAGCATCAATGTTGATATTCACGCGGGGGAGATGTTTTCGGTTATTGGACCAAATGGTGCCGGGAAGACCACAGCGCTCAGAGTCATTGCAGGACTACTCAATCCCTCAGCAGGAGAGGTGTATTTCCATGGAGAACTCATGGAAAAATCAAACAGGCATGCATTAAGACGGCAGGCTCCAATGGTCTTCCAGAAGCCAGTGCTTTTCAACACGACACTCTTCAAAAATGTGGCATATGGACTTAGAATAAGAGGTATGGCTGAAGAAGAGATCCGGAAACGAGTGCTGGAAGTGCTTGAGATGGTACAACTGGCCAATTTACAGGACAGATTAGGAAGAAATCTCTCGGGAGGAGAACAACGTCGAGCTACATTAGCAATGGCAATTGTCCTGGATACTGAGCTTTTACTTGTTGATGAGCCAACAGCCTATCTAGATAGTGAGAGCGCTGAAATTGTTGAGTCCACGCTCCAGCGGCTCAATTCAGAGCGAGGCACAACTACCGTGATGGTGACTCATAACATTCTGCAGGCTCAAGTTCTAGCTAATAGGGCGGCTATGATGAAACAAGGTCGGATTCAGAAGATCGGTACAGTGAGCGAGATATTCAGAACAGAACTTGACAGCCTCCTGCACGAAGAATTCAAGATGAACACGTACTCAGGAACTGCAAAAGCAAGTGGCAAGATGACTCAAAACGGAATGCTTGTACAGATTGACTTAGGCAATGGTGTAGAAATAGAAGCCCTTTCAAAGCGAGAAGGTAACGTTACAGTAATGATTCCCCCCGACGATATTATTGTTTCAAGAGAAGAGGTGTTTACCAGTGCGCGGAATTGTCTGATAGGAAAAATCATTGGCATCGATGAACGCGATTCTACCGTGTTCCTGACAGTTGATGTAGGATTGAGTATGACAGTTCAAATAACAAGACGTTCTAGAGAGAAGCTTGACATTAATCTTAAGGATGAAGTGTATGTGACTTTCAAGGCATCCTCTGTAAGAGTGTTCTAGTGAATCAAGACAAAGAGGTTCTCGGTGGAGTTACTCCCGAAATGCATGACCAAACATAACACTTATCTTTGTCAACAAAACACAAGCTCCAAACCATGTCAAACTCGAATTCAAACACCCTAGAGTCTGAACAGCAAACTCCAGCAAATCAAACATATATAGATGGATTCGGGCGTCCAGTGGACTATCTCAGAGTATCCCTGACACAGAGATGTAATCACTTTTGCTTCTTTTGCCACCACGAAGGCGAATCACATCCAAAATCTGAGATGACACTGACTGAAATTGAAAAGATTGTTGTTCATGCAACCAGACATGGTGTTCGCCGTTTGAAATTGACTGGTGGGGAACCTCTCCTTAGAGAAGACATTCTTGACATAGTCCGTATGGTATCCCCATTGGTAGAAGATTTATCGATGACCACGAATGGAACGCTCTTGGAAGATAAGGCTCTTGATTTAAAGAGGGCAGGTCTTTCACGAGTAAACATCAGTCTGCATTCCTTGAAAGAAGATACCTATCATAGAATCACTGGCACGAATAATCTGGAAACTGTCAAGAGAGGCATCAAGAGAGCAGTCGAAGTTGGTCTTTCCCCTGTCAAACTGAATATGACCGTTCTTCATGGCTTCAATGAAAGTGAAATTATGGATATGATGGAGTTCGCAGCGGAAACAGGATGTATACTGCAACTCATAGAATTGCAACACATGCCAAATGACGATTCTGAGAGAAGAGAACTATGGTTCAATCTAGATTCGATTGAAGACGAGATTGGCAAGAGAGCAATTCGAACTGACCAAAGCCACATACACAGAAGGAAACAGTATGTAGTCAAAATGAACAACGGTTGTGAAGTAAAAATAGAAGTGGTGAGACCAATGCATAATTCAATGTTCTGTGAAGGATGCACCCGCTTACGAGTCACTTCAGACGGAAAATTAAAGCCTTGTTTGTTACGTAGCGATAACCTTGTAGAAATCTTGTTTGAAGATGGAGTCCATTCTAATAAGGGATCACTAGAGCTGGCATTCAAGGAGGCTGTCAAGAACAGGGAACCATACTGGCGAGATGAACACATAGGATGATAGAGGTTACAGAAGCAGATTTTCAAATTGATCAGATTATCGCTGAAACAAGGAAGCCATCCATGGGATGCATTGTCTTATTTCTTGGAACAGTTAGAGATATGACTGACGACAGAGCAGTTCTAGGAATCGAGCTGGAATCTGATGAGAAAGAGGCTATCAGACAACTCACACAAGTCAGAGATGAAACAATAGAGAAGTTTGGAGTGACAGATGTTTCTATCGTTCATAGAGTTGGTTCTCTAAGCGTTGGTGAGAATATTGTTCTCATAGCAGTTGGCGCGGGGCATCGACCCGAAGCATTTGCAGGTTGTCGATACGCCATTGAACGGCTCAAGGAGTTCGTTCATATATGGAAGAAGGAAATCACGGAGGAAGGCGAGTACTGGATAGGTGATAGAAAGAATGACAAGTAGAGAGAACCTTGTAGAGATGGTAGATGTATCAGGGAAGAAGATAGTACATCGGTTTGCAGAAGCTAGGGGAGAGGTCATACTTCGTCCTGAGACCGTTGCTGAAATACGGAAGGGCACCACAAAGAAAGGAAATGTTATCGCAGTATCGGAAATCGCAGGAATCATGGCTGCAAAGAAGACATCTGAGATTATCCCTTTATGCCATCAAGTTCCACTCTCATCGGTTCAAATCAGTTTTGATTTTGATGAGGACAGGATTCATTCATGTTGTAGAGTCGCAGCAACATATGCAACCGGTGTAGAAATGGAAGCGCTTGTAGGAGTAACCACTGCGCTCCTCTCAGTGTGGGATATGGTAAAGTATCTAGAGAAAGATGAGAATGGCCAATATCCAACTGCTAGAATCGAGAATGTAAGAGTCACAATTAAGAAGAAGGACGACTAGCCTTGATGAACGAACATAGACGGGATCAAAAGGTGGCAGCCGGATTCGCAGTTCTAATTGTCAGTGACAGCCGAACAAAGGAAACAGATGAATCAGGCAAGATCGCTAAAGAGTTGATAGAGAAAGCTGGGCATATAGTAAAAGCATATGATATTGTGAAAAATGAAAACAGCCAGATTGAAAATATATTCAAGAAGTACGCTGAAAATTCTGATATTAGGGTGATTCTCACTAGTGGTGGCACAGGTGTGAGTAAGAAAGACAAAACGGTCAGTACACTAGCTCCATTGTTTGAGCAGTCACTTCCAGGTTTTGGAGAACACTTTAGACGCCTCAGTTACGAAGACGTGGGAGTGGCAGGTATCTATAGTAGGTCTACAGCAGGTATTATCAAGAAGCAGGTCGTCTTTTGCTTGCCAGGATCAAAGAATGCTGTTCGTACTGCCCTTACTGAAATAATTCTGCCAGGTATTGGACATCTATTATGGGAGATGGACAGATGAAAGAGATGGAACCCTTCAAACTTCTGGTTTCCCAAGAAGAGGCTGAGAAGCTCATTCTATTAAGAACTCCTATGATTGATCGTACTGAAGTCATATTGGTTCATGAAGCCATAGGTCGAGTTTTGGCCCATGATGTTGTGGCTGATAGATTTGTGCCCCCATTCAATAGAGCTGCGATGGATGGCTATGCTGTCATTGCTGAAGATACATTCGGGGCAACAGAACAGGATGTCTTTTTAGCTTTAGATGGCGTAGTCCATGCCGGCGAGGTTTCAGATATCACTATCGCAAGGGGTCATTGTCTACAAATTGCCACAGGATCACAAATGCCGCTTGGTGCTGACGCAGTCGTGATGGTGGAGTTCACTGAACGACATGGCAATCAAATCCATATCACGAAACCGGTATACCCCGGGGGTAATATGTCGAAGCGAGGAGAAGACATAGTAGAAGGAGATGTGGTGATTAAAAAAGGCAGCACACTTACTCCTGCAAAGATAGGTACACTAGCAGCTTTAGGCAGAACGCAGGTAGAAGTTTATCAGAAACCAACAGTCAGTGTAATCGCCACAGGTAGCGAGATTGTTCCTCCAGGGGAGGCACTTCTCCCGGGTCAGATCTATGATGTGAACTCTTTCACTCTAGAAGCAGTTCTCAAAAATAATGGTGCTACAGTATATAGACACCCGATTGTATCTGACAATTTGCAAAAGCTTAGGGAAGAAATAGAGAAAGCAGTCAATTCGGATATGATAGTTTTCTCGGGTGGTAGTTCGGTTGGAGAGAAGGATCTTCTGTCAAATATAGTGGAAAACATGGGCGAAATACTATTCCATGGAGTCCAGATAAAACCAGGAAAACCGACACTCTTTGGAATAATTAACGGAAAGCCAGTTTTCGGGATGCCAGGTTATCCAACATCGTGTTTGAGCAATGCATACATATTGCTTGCTCCTGCAATTCGGAAGATGGCTCGCCTATCTGAGAATGTGGAGAAGACAGTCAGAGCCAAAATGAGCAAGCGTTTTGTATCCTCATCTGGGCGAAAACAATTCCTCACAGTACGATTGGAAAACGGTGTAGCTTACCCTGTATTCAAGCATTCAGGTGCCATAACAAGCATGGCACAAGCTGATGGTTATGTTATGTTGCCTGTCAATCTGGATGTAATCGAGGAAGGCGAAGAAATCGAAGTAATATTGTTGGATTAAATCCTGAGATGGCTTGAGATACTAAGTTGAACTCAATTGTATAGATTTGGACCAGATTATCTCTTGTGGATGGTTCGCTCCAAATGATTCGAATTTCTTAGATGTTTCAAGATGCATTCTTAGACTATCCACACATGACCTCAACTTGAATTCGCTGTCAGGATGACCTAGACTAAAAGCATTTGGCCCAATAGGACGACCGTGTTTAAACGCCGCGTAAAAACAGGCTTCAATTCCCTTGACTCCAAGTCTTTGAGCCCTGTGCCCGACTGTCAAAATGAGATCCAGGTCCTCTTGTGTTTCAATAGCCATATAATATGACGGTCGTAGGGGATGCGATTTATCAGTAAACTTGACAATCCGAGACCCTTCAGGAAATCGAGTACCTAAGCAGCTATTACATCTCCACTCGCCAGCCTCACAAAACGAGTCATAGACATACTGCAGGTTCTCTGTGGATCCGCACGCTCCGCATTGATTAATCATATCAATACCCCTTGTTCTCTCTGACGAGGGGTACTATAAAAATCGAAGAACATGAGATGTTATATTCTCTGTGTGATACTAACTAAATCTGCATTTTCCATCTTTACCAAAATGCTAAATGGATAATTATAGAATAAAGCATGTTTTCAATAATATTCGTAAGGGGATATGTATCCTGACATTGCTAGAGGATAGCGCCAAGCTGCTGTCTGAATTTGGCCTAACATATTACGAGGCAAAAGTCTACATTACTGCTCTTCAGATTGGTGTTACTACAGCAAGTAAAATAGCTAAACAAGCTGATATACGCCGCGAGGAAGTCTACAGGACAATACCAAAACTCGAGAGAGTAGGTCTTATCGAGCGAATTCTTGGGAGACCTGTGAAGGTCAAAGCACTTCCTCTCCAAGAAGGACTCAATACGCTTTTTAAAATGAAAGAGGAAGAAGCCAGTCATGAGTTGAAAGAACTTATCTCAAAGAAAGAGGAGGTTCTCAAGAAGTTCGACTATGTCGTTCGAGGGCAAAAACCTGAGGAAGAACAGTCTCATTTCGTTTTGATATCGGAAAAAGACGTTCTATCAAGAAAAATCAATTCAGCCATCGTAGATGCCAAAAAGAGCGTGGATTTTGTAGATTCCTTTGAGAATGCTTTTCGATTCATTTTGTCCTATGGGGATGTTCTCAAGATAGCAAAGAAAAAGAATGTGGACGTGCGTATCCTGACTGAATGTCCAGAGGAGATCGGATTAATACCTGAGTATTTGAAAAAACAGATTCCGCACAACTCATTTACTGTTCGTTATTCAGAGAATATTCCTAGCCGCTATATTCTCATTGACAAGAAGCAAGCAATGATTACAACCTCTGCAGGTGGTTCGTTTAGCGATGGAGCATGTCTCTGGACAAATGATCATAGTCTGATTGGAATTGTAAATAGAGACTTTGAGGAGCAATTTCGTGATGCATTGGACTGGAGAGACCTCTCTGTCGCGCCAACTCAGAAACTGACACGAATCCTAAATAGGCTGAGACCAAGAGACCATGTTGTCCTCTTCTATGATTCTCTTAAAACCAAGCACGAAACTCTGTTTGCATATATTGCAGATGGATTAGACCGAGATGAGGCAGCAGCCTATGTATGCTCTGAAGAATCAGTTGCTGAGATTAGAGATGCTATGTCAAACTACGGGCTTGATGTTAAGATACACGAAGACAGCGGTGCTCTTCAGATATTCAACTATACTGACGTATACATCGTAGATGGAGAATTCAATCTTGACCATACGTTGGATTTCTGGAATAGGACGTATACCAAAGCACTCTCCAAGGGCTTCAAAGGAATGCGGGTAACTGGGGAGATGAGTTGTTTTATCGAATACAATTTAATCCAAGAATTGATCAATTATGAAAGAGCACTTCATACAGTACTTGATATACCTATGACAGCTATCTGTGCCTATAATGCAAATATTCTTGCAAGTATTGAGAATCCAATTGACATCTATTCAGAACTGGTCAAAGCTCATGGAAAAGTGCTCTTTGCAGGAGAAGAGAGCATCGGCAAGATTGAGGTCCGAGCAGGATAATGACCCATATCTCTCTATGCAGGAAGATAGATCCACTGACGCATATCTGACAGACACGGATACCTTCTGATAAGGCGCTTCTTGAGAAGTTTCCTCAGGGCATACCGAACAGTTCTTGGTGCAAATGTAACATTATCTATGAGTTGCTTAGGTGTAACGCCATTCTTTCCAGTTTCTCTTAATACAGACAAAACAATCATCTGACTCTTTGTGAGCCTATGGAAACCTAATTCTATTGCAAGCTCTTTGTCTGAAATCATTTCCAAACCACCTTCTATATTGATAATTCAATTGATTATTTATAATATAAACAATTGTTACTGTGAAGGTACAGTAACAATTTGTTGTAAGAATTAGTTGATTATAGCTACTCAAAGTATTGTCAGAAACATCCTATTTCTTGCGTTTAAGCCCAAGAATCACCCTTGCATCCTCAGGAGTTGCCACGTCACGACCTAGAGTTTCAGCCATGTGTTTGACTCTTGCAACAAAGTCTTCATTCGGGGCAAGCTGGCCTTTCGAGTAGTAGATATTATCTTCGAGTCCGACCCGAACATGCCCACCAATACCAATCGAGAGATTTGTCATGTTGAGCTGAGATCTTCCAACTCCTGCTACAGTGTATACAGAATTCTCCGGCAATTGTCTAGTCATGTGCAAGAGATTATCGATTGTTCCAGGAATACCACCATCAACACCCATAACTAACTGGAAGAGCGGAGGCTTTTCGACAAGCTCCTGCCGAAGTAGTTTGATTCCTTGATGAATAAAACCGATATCAAATGCTTCTAGTTCTGGCTTAATCTTGAGCTGATGCATTTTTTCAGCTAAGAATGTCACAGTCTCCCAACTATTGAGATAGACGATAGAAGGCTTTCTCCCAGCAAAATTTAACGAACCGGTAGTGAGGCTTGCCATCTCGGGTTTTACGACAAGGGGTTGAGCACGTTCCTCGTCTGATTTTCCTGCCACGCCACTTGTTGAAACCATCACAAGGAGCTTTGTCCGTTTTCGAATTTTGTCCACGGTCTCCTTGAATAAATGAGAATCTGAGGTGGGTCGTTCATTCTCATCCCTGCAGTGAACATGAATGACAGAAGCCCCTTCCTGTTCACAGAGATAAGCTGTTTCTGCAATCTCATCAGGAGTAGTAGGCAAGTATGGTGTATCTTTCTTTGCAGGAACAGATCCTGTAGGTGCAACTGTTATAATTAGTTTCTCCATTGTCGAAACGCCTCAGATACAATACCGGATGAAGCATGATATGAAGGCGCTTGTATCTTAACTTTCTGATTCTGTGCAGTTGTAAGATGACTAAACACTATCTCTATCATGCTAGTATCTTTATTTGGGAGTAGCGTCCGTGCTATTTCTGAAAGAGAGAAGGTGGTAAAATGCTCTTAACTGCAGCTGGAAAGAAGACAAAGCGCTCTGCAACACTGGTCATGAATGAAACAGTAAAGCAACTTCGTAAGAGTGGCAAGGAAGTCTTTCATTTGGGCTTTGGCGAATCGCCATTCCCGATACATCCTATAATCCAAAAAGCTCTGTGCGACAATGCACACCAAAGGAATTATCTTCCTACTCAGGGCATCTTACCTCTTCGTGAACAAATATGTAGATTCTATGAAAACATGTATGGTTTTGATGTCACACCAAATCAAATCGTTGTTGGACCTGGAAGCAAAGTTCTTCTCTACAATGCAATGATGGCTCTTCAGGGTCCACTTTTCGTTCCTACCCCATCATGGGTCAGTTATGATGAACAGGCTCGGCTCTTGGGCAAGGAGATCTGCTATGTCAGAACTAGTCACGAAACCTCGTACTTGATGACATCTGAAATATTCGAAAATGCATTGAAGGAACATTGGACGCACACTGCTGATCAGAAAATACTGGTGATTAATACCCCGAATAATCCGACAGGTCAGAGTTACTCAAAGGCACAGTTGAAAGAATTGGCTAATGTGGCAAAAGAGAACAATGTTATTGTTCTATCGGATGAAATCTATGCATTATTGACATACCGAGAATATGAGCATCATAGTATTGCGGAATACTATCCAGAGGGTACGTTGATTACAGGAGGTCTCTCAAAAGACCGTTCAGCAGGAGGGTTCAGAGTTGGCACCATCATACTTCCTGCGGAGGAATCAGAGCTTTTGGAGTCTATACTGACTATTGCAAGCAATACATGGTCTTGTGTAGCAGCACCCATACAATACGCCGCAATTGAGGCCTATAGACCAAATCAGGAAATCTTAGATTATATTAGAGACTGCACTGCAATCTCTGAAATCATAACAAAATACACCCATCAACGCTTACGGAGTTGTGACATCAGATGTCCAGCTCCAATGGGAGCATTCTATCTATTTCCTGACTGGAATAGTGAACGTGAGCAAATGGCAGCCAAGGGGATAAAAACATCAATGGATATATCAGAAGTGCTTCTGCGCGATTGGAGCGTTGCCACATTGCCCGGATCTGATTTCGGGATGGTTCCTGAGGAACTCTGCATTCGACTAGCTACCGTTGACTATAATGGAGAAATAGCTCTTAGAAAGTATAGAGAGAATCCACAAAAAGCAATGGATGATCCAGACTCGTTTGTCAAGTGCGTGGCGCCTCGCCTCATCACTGCAGCTGAGATTCTAGAGAAGTTCACTGAATCAATTAGGTGAGTAGAAAATAGCAGCAGGTTCTCAAATTAGGAAACTATCGCTTGTTCTTCAACCAAGCTAATGCATTTGTAGCCTCCTCCTCGTCTTGGAAGAAACCTAGGTGACGGTAGACTTCGACGGCGAACTCAGCAAATGCTTGCCCTCGGGCAGTTATTATATTACCCTCTACGACAACATCTTCATCCGTAATCATACTTCCTTCAAATACTCGCTCGGCTTCTTCAGAGGCATAGCCATGCGCGATTCGCAAGCCCTTTAGGAGTCCAGCATGAGCCAAGAAACCAGGTCCACCGCAGATAGCTGCAATTGGTTTACCATTTTGTTGGATTCTCTTCAGTAGTTTGTGGAGTTCGATACGGTCTTTATAGGGTTCAGGTTCGCCACCTGGAATGATGAGAAGGTCAACGTCATTAGGATCAACGTCATCTATTGACTTGTCTGCAACTACTTTCAATTGCCCCTCGCTTTGCAGAACACCCCTTTCAAAGGAGAATGTGATGATCTCAGTCTTCTCCCTAAGAAATAGGAGGAGAGGTGTAATCTCGAAGTCAGCAAATCTATTATATAGAAAAACGTATGTTCGCATCTGTTATCTTGACCAGACGAATCAAATGTGTAAATAAGAAGAACCTTGAGAGCAACATTGAATCAAGATTTTCAATCATACTCATTTAGTATAGATAGTTCCTATGAAAGAAAAGGTAGAATTCACCACCCAGCTTTCATTTCGTGTCCTTATAGAAGAGCTTAATTCAGTGATTTAGAACAAATTTTAGAGGTTTATATCAATGAAAGTCGAGCAGTCAATTTGTTGTAATGATTTAATGAAATTGGATGTTCTTGATTCATCAGGTCGAAAAATAGGCAAAATAGGTGATCTTACCTTCAAGTTTGATGGAGAATTAAAACTCTCAAAGTTCATACTTGCTGGTCCAAAATGGGAAGAACTACTCGAGTCCCTAAGTATCAGAAAGGATAGAGATCCTGTTTTTGATGGCTCCAAAATAAAGAGGATTGGAGAATCTGTACATCTTGACACCTCTGTCAATCAGCTCAAGACAACATTAGATAAGGACGCAATTCCGAAAGGGGACATTAGATACTCGGTTCTTGAAAGGATGGAAATCATCGATAATCACGGAAAGAAAGTGGGATATGCCATCGATATTGATTTTGATGTTTCAGGAGCTGTGTCAATGATTGTCGGTGGAAGTTTCATCGAAGAGAAGCTTGAGGCGTTTGGACTGAAAGCAGATGTAGATATTATTGTACCTGGAAACGTCATCTCTTCCATTACGGATAAGATTCATCTCAGAGTTACCAAGGGCGAACTTGAAACAACTATGGTTGAAGCCATCAAACCAGAAAGTGTCAAAAAGACCCAAGAAAAAAGACAAGTGTCACAGCAAGTGACCAAGGTAAGACTATTTACACAGCGGCCAATGTAATTGTAAACACTGATAGGTTTAGAGATAGTTTCCCTATCCAATCACTGTTCAGATGTAGAAAGATATCTGATAGTCACTAATCTATGATAGGGAAACTTCTTCATATCGTTCTGAGGTTTAGCTATTCCTCTTCCTCGGATTCAAGTTTTTCTCCTGAATTATGCTCTTCGAAGGATGGAGCAGTCACCTTTTCTGAGTCCCTTAATTCTTGGAACTGTGCTGGTACAATTGTTGGCAGTTCCTTTCTCGTAAGGTTCTTTCCATCCCTGATGAATGCAATGAAGACAATAATGTAAGCTATTGCACAAAATATGATTAGACCGATTGATACATTGCCCCAAGAGGTGTAGCTTGTTATTGCGAAGGTTCCAATCGTATTGAAAGTAGCATGGAAAAGTGCAGGGATTAGAACACTGTCAGTATTATTGAAGATCCAAGTGTAAATGAATGCAAGGGCGATGTAAAATGCTAAGAAGAACCATATATCAGAGCCAAATGCGCCACTCCAAGTAAAGGCGAGATATAACGGAAGATGCCATATCCAACCCATTAGAGCCTTTATCAGAGTTGCAGGAATCACAGGCATCTGCTGTTGCAATCTCAGTTGAGCAAAGCCTGTCCAACCTACTTCTTCTTGGCCTCCCGATGGGACAAGTTCCCCAAAAAATACCATCAGGATTGCTAGAACTGAAACTCTCTCAAAGTCTGAAACAAATGTACCTCCAAGAAACCAGACATTCAGATAGAAGGTTCCGTACTTGATGAGAGTTGGCACGCCAAAAGCAATAATGTACCATGGAAGTGCTACTCGCCAGTTAAAGACCTTCTTCAGTAGTCCTCTTGTACCAGCTTTTCCATAATTCACTCTATAAACAATGAAAGCCGAGAGGAGGGGGCCCCATACTGCTCCGATGGCAAGAAAGGGATAGAATATCATGAAGTAATATCCCTCGGCGACTAACTCGACGAAGTTCCGTTCCTGCCCAAAAGAAGCGAATACGAAGTCCATTACCAGCCATCCTCCCCAAGTAATCAGGAAGGCGATAATGTAGAATATCAGGATGTCAAACTTCTTGAATAGGATTCTCATCTGTGATGGCGTTTCGGAGGTCATGTGTAACATGTTGTCACGACGATTAGGCATATTAACCTTCGGAGGAATGCAACAATAAACACCCAGCTATTACAAAGCCATGAGTAATCATTGTGGGCCAATTTGGTAACTTTTCATTTTAAGAAATAATTTCTCAACAGCACGTTTGCCACATATTGTTGATAGATGTTCACTCAATTCTTGAATGAATACCTCTAATGCGTTGGCTAGTTCATCCAAATCATCAGTTGTCATGTTCGCGTCGAATATAGAATGAACACGCATCTTGGCTGTCAACATAATTCTATATATACGTGGATGGCGGTTGCCCCACATCTTTCGAATTGTTTCAAAAATCTCTCTCATTTTCTTTGTACCGATAATCGAGGCCCCTTCAGAAACAAGAAATGAGAGAATTGATTCACTGAGTAGGATTCGATGTTGCTCTAATGAGATTCTTTGTAGAAAACCTCTGTTGATCAGAATGCCCAATTCATCCAAAAGAACCTCTAGGTCTTGACTGTCTACATATTCTGTTAATTGAGATAGAGAGGTGCGGCCATCAAAACGCGCTGTCACATTAAGAGTCACATTTGACAATCTCAACGGATTATCTTTTTGGAATAAGATGGTAGATGACCTCTCAGAAAGCGTAAGAATTTCATCATCAGGAGGGATATATTTCAGAAACGCAGCCTTGTTCCAGTATGCTTTAGAAACAAGGTCGATTGCGTGTTCTAAACTAAGATCTTGGAATCCTGCTATTTCCTTGATCGTTTGCTTTTCTTCAAATCCTAGCAGAATCTTTGACACTGCAAAAGCTGTACTTGGGAGATCAAAAGCGAAGAGTGAGCGTCTCCACTCAGGATTTTTTATTACCAAAGTCCTACCGGTTATTTGATCATTCACGAAAATCCTTCTAACATATTCATCAAAATCGTGTAAGGCACTTCCTTCAATACCATCCGAGTCCTTTAGGACTGTAAAATAATCTTCAAACTCATGAACAACTCTCCTTAGTCTACGACGACCATCAGCGGTTTCTCTTGATACTACAAGAACTCCGATAGCCCATGCTCCATGCTCTACTAGAAGCATTAATTCTGAGCCATACTCTGTCTTCCATTGCGTTTGTAGCTCACCCATCATAACAGCCATAAAACTCGTCATGGCTGAAATGAAACCCGATATTATTTGGGGATCCAAATTACTTTTGCTGAATTCATGAGAGTATGGAGCTAAACCACTGTTCTTGTTCAAAATCATTACTAGTTTCTCATTAGCAACATTAGGATCACAAGAGATGTCTACGCTCAGTTCGTTGAGAGAATCTTTCGAAATTCTCGATAGATTCTCAATGAGGTCATCAGCCAATCTCATCCCTTCCCTTTACTTGTTGTGCAGCAGTTTTTTTGTACCCTAGGAGTTTGTAACTCTCTTTGAAACCACACTTTTCGTAAAGAGAAATTGCAGTTCTATTGGAACTTAGCACCACGAGTTCGGAGGATACATGTTGCTTTATGTATGCGCGCTTGAGAATTTCAGACACTATTGCGCAGCCATATCCTCTCCTTTGAAATTGCGGCAAGACCCCCATCCCCTTAATCTGGAGGATTTTTTCTTTGTTCATTGATTCAATCGAAAATCCCAAACAGCATCCTATGGGCTCAGAGAAGTATGTACCAATGACCAACAGACTCGAATCAAAAATACGGTGCTTAATGATGGAGTCAAGAATTTCTGCATTAACAGCCTCATAGCCAGGAGACTCTTTGAATATCGTATTCTGAAGCTGTGCCCATGTTGTTAATTCCTCCTTGACATTGAGTGCTCGTACTGTCAATCCTATTGGGTGGGGGAATACTGGTGCTGGATTCCTTAGCTCAATCTGCATCTTCACCCATGTATAATCGAGCTTGAAGCCATGTTTTTCTACAAAGGAGGCAGCATATGAACGAAAGCTTGGAACTCTGCAAACAAATTCAGATGCACCTCGCTTCAGTCCGATCTGTACTAGATGATTCAATACCTCGGAGCCAATACCTTGACATCTGTAATGGGGATGGACTTGAATCATCAATCTTGAAGTAAGTGAGGAGTTATCTTCAGTAAAAATCGTCCCTGATGCTATCAAATCTCCCGCATTATTCCGAACTAGTACGAAGTCCTCAGACAAATCAGCATTGGAAAATGAGAAAGAGGATTGGAAGTACCCTGTAGGGAGTTCACTATGCTCAGGATTGTCAAAAGAATCTACAGCATTTTGTAGCTTTGCGTAATCTTTCAATAATGCCTCATCCCCAGACATGGGCGTAATAGTTTCAACCTTACACATTGATTCAGCCCACCGTCTGTACTCCTTCAACGGAACGATTAGAATAGGCATCCCATACTCGTCGCTTTCTAAGTTGCTTGTGATGAAGTATGACAGAGCCTAATTCTGTTATCTGAACTTTCTTTATTCTGGCAACACGGTCTCTTTCCACAAAACCTGCGAGCTCTAAATCACGAATGTGCCGCGATATACCAGATTGTCTGATTCCTGTATTTCGTGAAATCTCTTTCTGAGCAACTGGAAAGCCAGAATTCTCAAGATAGTCAAGAATCTCTCGCTTCTTAAGCGTAAGATTGACCAACTCAGATGGCCACACTTCAGATATATGCAGTGTTTCCATCTCAGTTGCACACAGAATCGAGGCTTTTGCTATTGCCGCGGCGACACAGGCTGCCAGAATGATGGTGCTATGCTCAGATGTTATGCTAAACTCAATTTGATAATCATCGAGTTTACGGTGGTTTAAAGCAGACAAAATTGATGAAAGGGTGTTATAGAAATCATGGGACAAAACGCATACTGATTCAACGGTGATTCCAAAGCTCGAGAAATATTCAATTGCTTTACCAGCAAGCTCAGTTTTTTCCTGAGGATAGACAATAATCAGCTCATCAATACTTCGCCGGATTGCCAACTGTTCTAGGGTTTTTTGTGTTCCAAGAAATGCTACATGGATTTTTTGCTTCGTCAAATCTCTCAAACTCCAGGTGTACATAGTTATCTCATTGTTCTCCGTCATACAAGATCGTTTTCACTTTCTTTGATCTGACGGATGCCAAAGAGTACCAAGGCATCTAATATGGAGTTTTGATTTCTCCACATTCCTACTGGTCTCCCCCCTCCCCGGATGTTTTTCGCTACAGGAACTCCTCGAATAAATCGGTCCCTGGTCCCCAGATATATCGCGTATTCTTACTATATAAGCACTTGATGATGCCCTAGAACTGCATATTTACAAGGCAAAAGACGAGTTTCAATAACCAGCTACCTTGAAACTAGTAGCATCTATTGACGATTTTCATAATATCAAATAATGCTGCTACCAGAATTCAATATTGCTGACGTACACGTGATATGGCACGTGAAGAGTGGGGTGCTTCAACAGCAAGATTCTCACATTCTTCACCCACTCGACCAAGCCAAGTAGCGATTTCGTCTTTTGGAGATTGCCAACATTGACTTTCAACATCCCAGAGGCTGAATGGAAACTGCCATTGGCCCCAGATCCCACTACTGAGAGGTGATACGATAACAGCCCATTTGAGAGAACGAAGGGTGTCCATCAATTGTGTGGAACCTCCTGCAGGAAGATCAGTCATCATGAGTAGTTTTCGATTCTCTTCATAACGTAGAAAAGCGTGCGGCAGTTCTCTTGCCCAGGTATCAAGAATAGAAGCAGTGTCTCTATCATTTGCCCGTATTGCAACACGCTCTACAAGACCAAGATTTTGAACATTCCAAACGCGACGAATCAAATCCTCTGACCTAAGCTTCTTGATGCGAGACGAGAGTTTAGCCTGTCCAATTGCAAGCCTTTTTCTCAATGCTCTTGAAGATGTGATTCTGTTGTTCACAAGGGCAAGAATTTCCATATCTATAGAATCAAGATACGCATCAGTAGTCTTTGCAGGCAGGTCGATGCGCTCGACAACGTGATGCAATGATTCTTCTGTAATTTTGTGACCCCAGCCTCTCATCGCTATCCAAGGAATCTCCCACCTTCTTTTTTCCGTGTTGTAATGATAGAACGAGTTTGATATGCCAACCGAATAAGTTTCCGCAATATCGACAGCTATGCCGTTGTTATTGAGCATCGATGACATCTGATCAAGGGATTGGATATTTCCCGTGCAATCTGGGATAGCAAGACGTGCAATTGTCTGCCAAGGACCATTGAGAACTGAACGAACATCATACACGAATGGACATCCTTCAAGGATTCTTGAAGGTTCGCTCCGAGAGGGACCAGCGAGCATAACATGAAATGTGCGTATTCCGATTCTTGAAAAGGGAGTAGTTGTGACACTCCTCAGTATATACTTCCGTTTGAGTCGATTGATTCGTGTACATACCCAAGATTCGCTTAACCCAGTAGTTTTAGCCACTTGGCGATAGGAGGCGGTTTCATTTTTCAATAGAACATCGATAATCTTCAGGTCTGCGTTACCGAGCTCAACAACAATGTTCTGAGCCCTTAGAGTTAAGTAATCAACATACTCATTGAAATCTAGCGATATACCATAACGAGCCATGCTCGCAAATTCATGCACCAGAGAGTCCAATTCAGACTGACCGCCTAAGGCAATAATCCACTCCATCATCTTGTATGATGTGTAGAGAAGGTTTACGCGTACTCTTTCTGTAGGGATTTTCTGCCACTCTATTATCCAGCTGGTTCTCTCTTCTTTCTTTAGCATCTGTCTTGCAAACTCAAACGCCATATCGCGTGACGCTTCGAAGCAGAGCTCAGGAGGCATAGAATGGAAGAAACACTCTCTAAAAATCACTCCTCTGAGTGGAATCACTTCTGACACAACTTCAGGGTGGAGTTGAAGTTCATCTTTAGTAGAAGAATAGTGACCACCTATTCGTGAAATATCATGGCCATCGATGACTTTGACTGATTTGGGTACAGGAGGTGCCTGAAGCCCAAAACGCTGCGTTATTATTCTCGAACATTCGCTCCATAAAGCTGAAGTCTGAGATTTAATGTCAGTCATCAAGTATCCTCAATGTAATTTGGACTTAAGGACTTCTTGTTCAAATATATTGCCCCTAGGAGGACACTGGTCTGTGTTTTTAAAATGAGAGTTGCGTTCCAGAAAGCAATTGTCATTCTTGATGAGCAGTTATCTCGTTATGGTTTGAAAAGATGTACGTCCGATTATTTTTGATAACTATGTACGATCCTCCAGATAATCCTAATGAACCATGGTAAGGAATACCATAGCTTGTTCGAAGTCGTTTCTACATGACTGTGAATCGCGATGCGGAAGAATGAATAGGAGCATCTCCGGACATTCTTCTCCATCGCTATATTACATTGATGCTTTTTCACCAATTCAATTTGAATATGTTGACTTTAGTCACTCAAATGAACCGCTCCATGAGTCTATCAATTACCAGATCGATGTTCTCACTTGATATACCCTCATCAACTGCAATCTGCAATACTCTGTCCATCTTTCTAATGTCATCCATGTCTTTGAGATGATTGAAAAGACCGAGCCTTCTGCCAAGTCTGTAGAGAATCTGCTTTTCAGAATCCATTTCCAAGAATGCGTGGAGGATTGAGAGCATGTGTTTTTTCCCATCAGGAAGTTTGCCCTCGAGATCAGCAAATAGATTGAGAATGTGATCACTCACAACCATGCTGTTGATTCCCTCGAGGTCTTCGATGAACATTATGAGTTCCTGTGCGATATCAATGTCATTGCACTTCACGAATTTGCCGGATTCAAAGTCAGAATATAGTGGGGCTCGGTCTGTCAGTGCAAGAGGTCTCAATCTGATGAAATCAGGGTCTATCTGATTAAGTGCATCCGCAGACTCCTTTGCATGAACCTCTGAGAGGCGCTTTCCACCAAGACCGGGCATGATATACTCTGACAGCTCTAGATTAGCACTCTTTATCATGATTCCAGCCTTGATGTGCATCGCTTTTGATGCTCCTTTCTTTGCAATTTTCAGAACCTCATCTGAACCGGACTCGAGCCCAACATGGACTCTATTCAATCCTGCATCTTTGAGCTCCTTCAATCCATCCTCGCCCACCTTGAGAATCGTACTTGAGCGAGAATATGTTGTGATACGTTCAATCCAAGGGAATCTATTCCGAAGATGACTGAGGACGTTTGCCAAGTTCGTGGCACCAATTATGAGAGCATCAGCATCCTGGAGGAACACTGACTGCATCCCATCATTAAACCATTTCAATGCGTAATCGAAAGCAACAAGCTCTATTGGTTCGACCTTTTGTGTGAGTGACCAGACCTTGTCAGATGTCACATCAAGAGGAGATGAAAAGGTCGCACGAATATTCGAGAGATGTTTGTCTAACAAATCAATGTCTGAGAGGATCTCATCGACTGGTCTCACTGAGAATTCCTTGTTTTTGTAAACTGGACAAAAAGAACAGCGGTTCCAATGGCAGTTCCGAGTTATTCTAATCAATAGACTTCTAGCTTCGCTTGGTGGACGTATAGGACCAACTTCAAAGGCGAGAAGTCTACTCATCTGTTTTTCCTCAAGGTTCAGGATTTATGCGGACTACTCAAATGTTACTCCGGAGGAAGTATTCGAAAATGTGGAAACAGTCTATCCTTCCTCTTGCGTTGTGAGGTTCACACCTATATCATCGCCTTCTCATAAAGATGACCAGAACCACAACTACAGCAATCCCAACAGCTGCTCCGATGTAGAGAACGGATGCATCTCCACCAGCTACCAACGTGACCTCGCGTAGAGAGTAGTATTCAGGATGGGTTTCATTGAAAAATCCCATACGAAAAGTATGAAGGACACCGTTTACTTTGGAATAGAGCATGGTCTTGAGAGTCGTTCGATTCTCGAAGGAAGTTGTATAGTTATAGCCTACAAGGTCCTGTGTGTTGATTATATCAGTCTCATTTATCACAGGAGTGTCCAACCAAAAATCAATGAGTAAGTCCCAGTTCCCTATTGGCCTTGCATCCCATGCGATAACAGATGAGAATTCAAATGATATTTCTGTTCCATTTAGATAGTAACAATCAAACTGTGGAGCATAAGGAACGTCATCATGATCGATATCATCAGGAATTGTAGGTAGACTTTCTACAACTAAATAGTAACGGATGTTCGAGCCACTTTCATATATGTATCCAATACTTTCACTATTGTGTTCGACATACAGATTGTAATCGAATCTTTGATTGGCACTTACGCCCCATTCCAGACTCTGATTATTTGCAGCATATACAAGAGAAGTACATAGCCCAATTGATAGTATCAAAGTTAAACTATATAGAAACCATTTGTTCATTTTTCTCCACCCAAGTCGTTCAACAAATTATAGAGAAACCCAAAATCCCCCTCTATTATATTTTTAGGATTAAATCGGTAGCTTGTGAACATCGACTCATAGGGACTCCAGCAATGTGGCACTATGATATAGTTGGATAATTGGATTATAAGCCCACACTTCACGGTTATAGCTGTATATGTGTACAAAGTTCCAACTGTACCATCACGAGCAAAAGGGTCGAATACATTCATTCCTTGCTTATCATAATTCTCCAAGACAACGACAACTACATGAGGAATGAATTTTGCAGATTGGCGATATAAGCCAAAGGTGCCGTAAGTAGTAGATGGGAGGTTGACCAGCTCCCAAAATACAACTTCCTTTTCCGGACCTAATGAATATTCACTATCAGACATTTCTGCGCAACTTGTTCATATTTCAGATGTGTTCTGCCACACTTAAACTCCCTTACTAGATTATGCTAGGAACACAAGAAATAGAAATTCCACTAGTATGCTGTCTGGCTGCCAAAAGATTTCATGCGCTCATAGAGGAATGTTCCCATGCTTTTTCGGAGGTCTGTTCTGGCGCTTGCTCTCCAGCATCCCAGACCACAACAAATCAGCGATTTTGTTTCTCGTGGAAAAATCACCCTATCAATGTAGCCAAAGACAAATCAGGAAGAGTATCAGAAGCAATTTAACGAAATATAGGGAATTATGGAAGGAGGAAGTTAGTTGTGGAATATGTTTTACTCAATCGTCTTGGTCTTGGAATAAGCCAATACAAACAACGAATAATCAACGAGCTTCGCACTCTTCTTCTAAAAGGGCGATTTGAAGAGGTCAAACAGAGATTATCTCAGTTAGCAAACGATAAGGGAACTGAAGAAGCATTCTTCTTGCTACAAGCAGCCGCAGAAAATGATGCAGAAGGATGGGGAGCAATTCTTGAAACGCTCAATAATCTTTTCAATGTATCCGAAATCTCAGGGATGGATTGCACTCCCAAAGAGTTCATAGATCAAATCAGTAAGAAAACAACAAGCTGGAAAGAGGTTGAAGATGTAGCTAGAGAAGTTGGTTTGAGCGTGATTATGGCACAAATATCTCACGGAGATGTATATCTACTTCAACCTGCTAGCATGAAACATCCAAATCTTCTTCCTTGTGCTGCAGAAATTCTTGAGATTAGAGAAAAACAGAATGAAACTATTGAAATCTCTAGACTATCAAGTGGGGATATCAATCTAACAGGGGTTTTTGGATCAGCACAAGGATTCCAGCTTCTGGTTGAAGCCAAGATTGGACCCATTTTAAGAGATGAAGAGGCAAAAAAGGCACTGACTCTCTTAAAAAAAGCCAAACTAGTAAAGAAAGATGTAGCAGTTGAAAGTCTTGAAAAGGAAGACTTGAGTTTACCTAGGGTGCGTGATTACAGCCACCTATTTGCAGGATTTTCGCAAAAGAGGAAGAGCCTTCTCAATGGAGTTGTCAGAACATTGGACACCTCTCCAACAGCGGATATAGGTGTCAAGGCGATAAGTGGAATTGGCCATCCAATATGCAAAGCGCCGTTGGAGAATTATGTATTGCGAGGAGGAAATAGTATCATTGAGGCATTACTTGGTCTTCATTTCTTTGGTTTGGAAGGGATAGAACGCCACATATTGGATTTGCTAGATGGTAATGATGTCAAAATTAAAGCCGCTACTGCAGGTTGTCTCGAGAGAACTCAATCAACCAGAGTGATCTCGAAACTCCTGAGTCTATTGAAATCAGGAGATCTGGAATCTGAGCAAATTGGGGTAATCGGTCTTGCTACTATTAATGAACCCAAATCACTAGGACAGTTAATAGAGTTTTTGACCTCGATAAATCCATTTGAGAGAGGAGCATACGTTGAATACATTGCTAA